>Ga0209949_1000154_pt1 | contig 38795 bp, 31 predicted proteins | sample SalPonC_black_MG_FD_185711 | JGI IMG/M metagenome (GOLD analysis project Ga0209949, IMG submission 185711) | Salt pond soil microbial communities from South San Francisco under conditions of wetland restoration - Salt Pond MetaG... | ecosystem: Environmental > Aquatic > Marine > Intertidal zone... | reverse complement strand
AAGACGCGGGCGACCACTACCTGCTCAACGGCGCCAAAATGTGGATCACCAATGGCCCCGACGCCCACGTTTACGTCATCTACGCCAAAACCGACCCGGCCGCCGGCCACCGTGGCATCACTGCCTTTATTGTCGAACGGGACACCCCTGGATTCACCCAGGCCCAGAAGCTGGACAAGCTCGGCATGCGCGGTTCCAACACCTGTGAACTGGTATTCCAGGACGCCAAAGTGCCCAAAGAAAACGTCATGGGCGGCCTGGGCAACGGTGCCAAAGTACTTATGAGCGGCCTCGACTACGAACGCCTGGTACTCTCCGGCGGCCCCCTGGGCATCATGCAGGCAGCCATGGACGCAGTGGTTCCCTACATCCGCGAACGCAAACAGTTCGGCCAGGCCATCGGTGAATTCGAACTGGTGCAGGGTAAAGTCGCCGACATGTACACCTGGATGAACACCGCCAAATCCTACGTCTACATGGTCGCCATGTCCGCCGATCGCGGCAATACCACCAGAAAAGACGCAGCCGGGGCGATTCTCTATTCAGCGGAAATGGCCACCAAACTGGCCCTGGACGCGATCCAGCTGCTCGGCGGCAACGGTTACATCAACGAATACCCGACAGGCCGCCTGCTGCGGGACGCCAAGCTGTACGAAATCGGTGCCGGTACCTCCGAAATCCGCCGGATGCTGATTGGGCGGGAGTTGTATCTCAACAACTAGACCTTAGGGGAGGCGGACGGTGAGGTGGGCTTTCCAGGAAACGCTACAAGCACGTCCGTGTGCGCTTGGCTTCGGCCATCCTTGGCCGAAGACATTCCTGGAAAGCCCACCTCACCGTCCGCTTCGGGCACCGTGCCGCCTATCGGACAGAGACAAAGATTGGTGCAGGCCAACGAATAGTTTGCAGAGGGAGTGGCAGAAGGGTAGTTCGGGAATGTCTTCGGCCAGGGAAGGCCGAAGCCAAGCGCACATGGATGTGCTCGTAGCGTTTCCCGAACTGCCCTTCTGCCAGTCCCGACACTCCAAACTCACGGACCAGAAAAAATGACAATACTCCAAAGCAAAGTAAATCCAAGATCCGACGAGTTCCTGGCCAATCAGGAATCCATGGCAAAAGCCGTGGCGGACCTGCGGGACAAAGTCGCCACTATCCAGCAGGGCGGTGGCCCCTCCTACCAGGAGCGTCATATCGCCCGTGGCAAACTGCTGCCCCGCGAACGCATCAACCGTCTGCTGGACGACGGTTCTCCCTTCCTTGAAGTGGGCCAGTTCGCCGCCTACAACGTCTACGACGAAGAAGTCCCCGCTGCGGGAGTTATTGCTGGCGTCGGCCGGGTCTCCGGCACCGAATGCATGATCATCGCCAACGACGCCACCGTCAAAGGCGGAACCTACTACCCGCTGACGGTGAAAAAACACCTGCGTGCCCAGGAAATCGCCCTGCAGAACCGCCTGCCCTGCATCTACCTGGTGGATTCCGGCGGCGCCAACCTGCCAAGACAGGACGAGGTCTTTCCCGACCGCGACCACTTCGGCCGCATCTTTTTCAACCAGGCCCGCATGTCTGCCGACGATATCCCCCAGATCGCCGTCGTTATGGGCCTGTGCACCGCCGGTGGCGCCTATGTACCGGCCATGGCCGACGAGTCCATCATTGTGCGCAATCAGGGCACCATCTTCCTGGCTGGTCCGCCGCTGGTGAAAGCGGCCACCGGTGAAGTGGTCAGCGCCGAGGACCTGGGAGGCGCCGACGTCCACTGCAAGGTCTCCGGGGTGGCCGACCATTACGCGGAAAACGACGCCCACGCCCTGGCAATTGCCCGGCGCTGCATCTCCAACCTCAACCGCCGCAAACCGGCTGACGTGGAGATCCGCAAGCCCAGGGCGCCGCTGTTCAATGTCGAGGAAATCTACGGCATTGTCGGCACTGACCTGCGCAAACAGTTCGACGTGCGCGATGTTATTGCCCGCACGGTCGACGGCTCCGAGTTTGACGAATTCAAACGTTACTACGGCCAGACCCTGGTCACCGGCTTTGCCCATATCCACGGCTACCCGGTCGGCATCATCGCCAACAACGGCATCCTGTTCAGCGAGTCCGCCCAGAAAGGCGCGCACTTCATCGAACTCTGCTGCCAGCGCAACATCCCCCTGCTGTTCCTGCAGAACATCACCGGCTTCATGGTGGGCCAGAAACACGAAGCCGACGGCATCGCCAAGCACGGCGCCAAGATGGTGATGGCCGTGGCCTGTGCCGAGGTACCCAAGATTACCGTACTGATCGGCGGCAGCTTTGGCGCCGGCAACTACGGCATGTGTGGCCGCGCCTACAGCCCCGACTTCCTGTGGATGTGGCCCAACGCCCGCATCTCGGTGATGGGCGGCGAGCAGGCCGCGGGTGTGCTGGCCACCGTCAGGCGCGAAGGCATGGAGCGCAAGGGCCAGCACTGGAGCACCGAGGACGAGGCCGAGTTCAAGAAACCGATCGTCGATTCCTACGAACATCAGGGCCATCCCTACTATGCCAGCGCCCGGCTCTGGGACGACGGCGTGATCGACCCGGCACAGACCCGTGAAGTTGTTGCCCTGAGCCTGTCCGCCACCCTTAACCGCCCGGCCAAGCCGACACGCTTCGGCGTGTTCCGCATGTAACGGAGGAGAACGCCATGACTGGTCAGGAATCAGCTGTTGTGCTGAAACGGCGCGCCGACCGTGTTACCGAAGTGGTGCTTAACCGCCCGGACAAGCGCAACGCCTTCGACGACGTGATTATCCAGCAACTGATCAACGCGCTGGAAACCGTGAACACAGACGACAGCACCAGCATCGTCATCCTGCGCTCCGAAGGCAAGCACTTCTCCGCCGGGGCTGACCTGGGCTGGATGCGCCGCATGGCGGACAACAGCCGCCAGCAAAACCTGGACGACTCGCGGCAACTGGCGCGGCTGATGAACGTGCTCAACCACCTGTCCAAGCCGGTCATTGCCCTGGTCCAGGGTGCCGCCTTCGGTGGTGCCGTCGGCCTCGCGGCATGCTGCGACATGGTACTGGCCACCGAACAATCCAGTTTCTGCCTGAGCGAGGTCAAACTGGGCCTGATTCCGGCTGTGATCAGTCCCTACGTGGTGCGCGCCATCGGTGAGCGCCAGGCCCGGCGCTACTTTATAAGCGCAGAGGTATTCACCGCTCGGCAGGCCGAGCACTTTGGCCTGGTGCACGAAGTTTGCGCCGACCTGGAGGCCATGGAGCGCCGTTGTGACGACCTGCTGCACCAGCTCTCCCTCAACGGGCCGGAAGCGATGAAAGCGGCCAAAGCTCTGGTATTTGCGGTCAGCCACAAATTTATCGGCACAGATGTAATTGATGACACCGCACAACGGATCGCGGACATCCGGGTGAGTGCCGAAGGTCAGGAAGGGCTCAGTGCTTTCCTCAACAAACGCAAGGCCAACTGGGTTCCGGAGGAATAACAAACATGTTCAGCAAGATACTCATAGCCAACCGCGGCGAAATCGCCTGCCGGATCATACAGACCGCCCATCGCATGGGCATTCGGGTGGTCGCCGTCTATTCGGATGCTGACGCCGACGCCCGGCATGTGGCCATGGCCGACGAAGGCTTCAACATTGGTCCTGCCCCCAGCTCCGAGAGTTACCTCAAGGCCGACAGAATCATCGAGGTGGCGAAACAGAGCGGCGCCCAGGCCATCCATCCCGGTTACGGTTTTCTTTCCGAAAACACCCGGTTTGCCGAAGCCTGCGAAGCCAACGGTATCGTCTTCATTGGCCCGCCCTCCTCGGCCATTGCGGCCATGGGTTCCAAATCGGCCGCCAAAGCCATCATGCAAAAAGCCGGCGTTCCACTGGTGCCGGGCTACCACGGCGACGACCAGTCCCCGGACACCCTGCGCGAAGAGGCCGGCAAGTGTGGCTTTCCGCTGCTGTTGAAAGCGGTCGCCGGCGGTGGTGGCAAAGGCATGCGCGTGGTCGAACGGATGGAAGAATTTGATGACGCCCTGGCCGCCGCCAAACGGGAATCGAAGAACGCCTTTGGCAATCCGGACATGCTCATCGAACGTTATCTGACCCAGCCCCGGCACGTGGAAATCCAGGTGTTCTGCGACAAGAGCGGCAAAGGCGTCTATCTGGCTGAGCGCGACTGTTCGGTACAGCGCCGCCACCAGAAAGTACTGGAAGAAGCCCCGGCCCCCGGCCTGAGCGAGGACACCCGCAAGGCCATGGGCGAGGCCGCCGTCAAAGCCGCCCAGGCCATCAACTATGTCGGCGCCGGTACTGTGGAATTCCTCTACGACGTCGATGGCTCCTTCTTCTTCATGGAAATGAACACCCGCCTGCAGGTGGAACACCCGGTTACCGAAATGGTCACCGGTCAGGACCTGGTGGAATGGCAGTTGAAAGTGGCCTGGGGCGACCCGCTGCCGCTGGAGCAAAGCCAGGTAAAAACCCGGGGCCACGCCCTGGAAGCCCGCATCTACGCCGAGGACCCGGACCAGGACTTCCTGCCCGCCACCGGCAACCTGCGCTACCTGAGTACACCGGATGAAAGCGCCCACGTGCGGGTGGATACCGGCGTCACCGAAGGTGACGACATCAGCATCCACTACGACCCGATGATTGCCAAACTCATCGTCTGGGATGAAACTCGGGGCCAGGCCATCAACCGCATGGTGCAGGCTCTGGAGCACTACCGCATCGCCGGGGTGAAAACCAACATCCGCTTTCTCCACGCCCTGGCCGACGCACAGCCGTTCCGCGAGGCGGAACTGACCACCGGCTTTATCGACGACCACCGGGACCTGTTGTTCCCGAAATCACGACTTGATACTCACAAGGCCCTGGTACTGGCCGCCGGTTTCGTGCTGGAACAGCGCAAATCCCGGGAAGTGGTCAGCACCGACCCCTGGTCGCCGTTCGGCCGCCAGAACAGCTGGCGCATGAACTCCGAATATGCCCAGCCCCTGCAGCTGCAGGTAGGCGCAGAAATCCACGAGCTCAAGGTTCTGGAACGGGACGACCGCTACCAGGTGTTCGTCGGCGACAGCGTGTACAACCTGACCGCCCGCCTCGACGACGACTTCCTGCAGGCGGTGATTAACGGCCACCGCATCAGCATCCATGGCAACCTGCACAACGACCAGCTGGTGCTTTTCTACGAAGGCGATACCTTCCAGTGCGTCCTGTACCGGGAAACTTACGGCTTTGAGGAGATGGCCGGCGAAGGCAGCCTGTCTGCCCCCATGAACGGGGCCATCGTCGCAGTCCAGGCCAAAGTAGGCGACCGGGTCAGCGCTGGCCAGAGCCTGGTAATCATGGAAGCCATGAAAATGGAACACGCCATCAAGGCGCCTGCAGATGGCGTAGTCACTGACATCTTCTTTGTCGAAGGCGACCAGGTTCCCGAGGGCGCCGAGCTGATCGCCATTGAAGTCACTGAGGATGTGAACGAGGAGGCCGGCTGATGGCCTTCCCCAATAAATTACGACTGGTTGAAATGAGCCCCCGCGACGGTCTCCAGAACGAGCCAGGCGCGGTGATCGGGACCCGCATCAAGACCGGCCTGATCGACCGGCTGGCCGACTGCGGCCTCACCCACATCGAATCCGCCAGCTTTGTGTCACCGAAATGGGTGCCGCAAATGGGTGACGCCGCCGAAGTCATGGCAGGCATCAACCGCAAAGCCGGTGTGCGCTACTCCGTGCTCACTCCCAACCTCAGGGGCTTCGAGAATGCCCTCGCGGCGGGGGCAGACGAAGTCGCCGTCTTCGGCGCGGCCTCTGAATCTTTCAGCCAGAAAAACATCAACTGCTCCATCGCCGAAAGCCTCGACCGCTTCCTGCCGGTCATGGCCGCGGCAAAGCAACACCGGATCCCGGTGCGCGGCTATGTCTCCACGGTGTTGGGCTGCCCCTATGAAGGCGACATCGCCCCCGAACAGGTCGCCAGAGTCGCTAAGGCGCTGGCGGACATGGGCTGCTACGAAATCTCCCTGGGCGACACCATCGGCACGGGCACCCCGTTGAAGGCCAAACGCATGCTCGAAGCCGTCGCCGCCGAAGTGCCCATTGAAAAACTCGCCGCCCACTTCCACGACACCTACGGCCAGGCCCTGGCCAACCTGTACGCGGTTCTGGAAGAGGGCGTGGCCGTCATTGATGCTTCGGTAGCCGGCCTCGGCGGCTGCCCCTACGCCAGAGGCGCCTCCGGCAATGTGGCGACAGAAGACGTGCTATATCTGTTGAACGGACTGGGCATCGATACCGGTGTTGACCTGAACAGGCTCGTCGCAACGGGTGAATGGATAAGCCAACAGTTAAATCGCCAGAACGGCTCGAAAGTAGGCCAGGCATTAGGCGATAACTGCAAATGAACAAACGGGGAGCGAGTGGGGCTTTCCGGGACCGTAAAAAACAGGGATGTTTTTTTCGAGCGTACAGGGGTTCGGCAGAGCGCTTAAGAAGCGAAGCTTCTTGCGATAGCCGAACGACCGCAATCTGCGATTGCGGGCCGGACCCGCTCGCGGGTATTCACCGCGTGTCCCGGGAGCTTGTACCCGCCTGCAAACGCACCAGACGAGAAGGTTAGGAATAAAGATGAACAACAAAAACGTAGTAGCCCTGGACCTCCCCATCCCGGAAATCAGCGAGATGCCGGAGGACACCCGGAAGTACTTCCGGATCTGCCAGGAAAAACTCGGCATGGTCCCCAACGTACTAACCGCCTACAGCCAGAACCTCAAACAACTGGAAGGCTTCACCCGTCTGTATAACGAACTGATGATGGGCGAAAGTGAACTGACCAAACTCGAGCGGGAAATGGTCGCGGTAGTGGTGTCTTCCGAGAACAAATGCTACTACTGCCTGGTAGCCCATGGCGCCGCCGTGCGGGCACTGAGCGGCAACCCGGAACTGGGTGAGCAGATGGTGATGAACTACCGCACCGCCAGACTCGACAAACGCCAGCGCGCCATGCTCGATTTCGCATCGCTGCTCACACGGACACCAGCCCTTGTCGCCGAAGAACACACCCAGACCTTGCGGGATGCCGGCCTGAGCGACAGTGCCATCTGGGACCTGAGCAACCTGATCGGCTTCTATAACATGACCAATCGCGTGGCCATCGCCAGCGACATGCAACCGAATCCTGAATATCACAGCCAGAGTCGCTAGCAGGCCCGAACCTGCTCGCCCTCGACTACAACAACAATGGAGGCAGAAATAATGACCATGATGCTCCCGAGCTATACCAGCGGCACCTCAGAAAACCCGTTACTGGGCATGACCATCGGCGCAATGCTCGACCGCACCGCCGGGCAATACCCGGATACCGAAGCCCTGGTCTCCCTGCACCAGGACATCCGCTGGACCTACAAGGAATTTCTGGCCAAGGTCAACGAAGCCGCCCGCGCATTTATGGCCATCGGCGTTGAACGTGGCGAGCGGGTGGGCATCTGGTCCCCCAACCGCTACGAGTGGACCGTTACCCAGTTCGCCACGGCCAAGGTGGGTGCCATCCTGGTGAACATCAACCCGGCCTACGGCAGCCATGAACTGGAATATGCCCTCAACCTGTCCGGCGTGCGTTTCCTGGTCACCGCAGACAGCTTCAAGACCTCCGACTATCGCAGGATGATCTACGACCTGGCCCCGGAACTGGAAGCCAGCCAGCCGGGCAAGCTCGAATCCCGGAAGCTGCCTCAGCTCGACGGCGTGATTAACCTTGACGACCAGAGCCACGACGGCATGTGGACCTGGAACGAATTTGTCGGACTGGCCAGAATGATCACCGAGGAACAACTGGAACGGCGCCAGAATCTGCTGCAGTTTGATGATCCCATCAATATCCAGTTCACCTCCGGCACCACCGGCAACCCCAAAGGCGCCACCCTCACCCACCACAACATCCTCAACAACGGCTACTTTGTGGGCGAAAGCCAGCGCCTGACCGAGAACGACCGCCTGGTCATCCCGGTGCCGCTTTACCACTGCTTCGGCATGGTGATGGGCAACCTGGGCTGTATCACCCACGGTTCCACCATGATCTACCCCGGTGAAGGCTTCGAGCCCAGATCCGTACTGCAGGCCGTGCATCAGGAAAAGGCCACCGCCCTGTACGGCGTGCCCACCATGTTCATTGCCCAACTGGCCGAGCCGGAGTTTGAAAGCTATGACCTGTCCAGTCTGCGAACCGGCATCATGGCCGGCTCCATCTGCCCGGCGGAGGTGATGAAAAAGGTCAATGGCAAAATGAACATGAAGGAAGTCCAGATCGCCTATGGCATGACCGAAACCAGCCCGGTGTCAACCCAGACCAGCTCCCTTGATCCGTTCGAAAAGCAGGTAACCACCGTGGGCCGCACCCAGCCGCACCTGGAAACCAAAATCGTTGACCCCGCCAACGGCAACATTCTGGCCCGGGGTGGAACCGGCGAACTCTGCACCCGCGGCTACAGCGTGATGCTGAGATACTGGAATAACGAGGAAAAAACCCGCGAGGCCATCGACGAGGCCGGCTGGATGCACACCGGCGACCTGGCCCAGATGGACGCCGAAGGCTACATCCAGATCGTCGGCCGCATCAAGGACATGGTCATCCGTGGCGGCGAGAACATCTACCCGAAAGAAATCGAGGAGTTCCTCTACACCCACCCCGCCATCGAGGAAGTGCAGGTCACCGGCATTCCCGACGACAGATACGGCGAAGAACTTATTGCCTGGATCAAACTGGCCCCGGATGCGGAATCGGTCACCGGCGATGAACTGCAGGAATTCTGCAAGGGCAAGATTGCCCACTTCAAGATCCCAAAGAACTACAAGTTTGTGGACGAATTCCCGATGACCGTTACCGGCAAGATCCAGAAGTTCAAAATGCGGGAGATTTCCATTGAGGAGATGGGGTTGAAGAAGTAACTCTCAGCCCCTGCTTCGTTCCTGCCTCAGACCCCGGCTTTATGTCGGGGTTTGTGCTTTGTGTCAGGCTCAGCCCGGATGCGTCATCAGCAGGTCCTGCAAAACCGGGCCATGGATTTCGTGCCTGCGCTCCGCCTTTAGATTGAGCGCCGAAGGTAACGCCGATACTGCGGGCGCCAGAAATTACGCTCGATCGTCCGGCGGATGGTGTCGTCATCGGAGTGCAAGGTCACGACGCCATCCTCCTGTGCCTGCCTGGCCACATCAAAGGCGATATTGCGACTGATTTGCTGAATGTCACCCAGGGACGGCAACAGCTGTTCACCGGTTTGCTGGACAATGGGTGCCTCGTTCGCCAGGGCGTTGGCCGCGGCCATCAGCATGGTATCGGTCACTCGTGAGGCGCCGGCGGCGATAACCCCAAGACCAATACCCGGGAAAATATAGGCGTTGTTGCATTGGGCTATGGGATAAGTCTTACCATTGAACTTCACCGGTCTGAATGGGCTGCCGGTCGCCACCAGGGCTTCGCCGTTGGTCCAGGACAGGATGTCGGCGGGGGCAGCCTCCACCCGGGAAGTAGGGTTCGATAGCGGCAGCACCAGTGGCTGCGGGCAGCCGGCATGCATTGTTCTGATCACTTCCTCGGTGAACAGGCCCCGCTGACCAGAGACGCCAATCAGCACCGTCGGTTTCACGTGTTTCATCACATCGATCAGTTCCCTGCCCGACCAGCCCTTTACCCGGGCAGGATCCTGGGCCAGCGCCGACTGGAAATCCTGCAGGCCGTCGATGTCGTTGGTGAGTAGCCCACCCCGGTCGACCATGAAAAACCGTTGCCGCGCTTCATGCTCTGACAGCCCCTCGTTGGTCATTGCAACGACGATCTGCTCGGCGATGCCGCAGCCGGCAGAACCGGCGCCCAGAAACGCCACTGTCTGGTCGCTGAGCTTCTCGTTCTTGGTTTTACACGCCGCCAGCAGCGTGGCCAGACAAACCGAGGCGGTACCCTGAATGTCGTCATTGAAACAACAGGCCTGGTCACGATACCGGTTCAGCAGACGCATGGCGTTGGTCTGCGCAAAGTCCTCGAACTGCACCAGAACATTGGGCCAGCGGCGTTTCACTGCCTCCAGGAATTCCTCAACGAAGGCGTCGTATTCCTTTTGTCCGATACGCTTGTGGCGCCAACCGATGTACATCGGGTCATCGAGCAGGGCCTGATTGTTGGTGCCGACATCAAGCATGACCGGCAGCGTATTGGCCGGGCTGATTCCGCCACAGGCGGTGTACAGCGACAACTTTCCGATGGGAATGCCCATGCCACCGATGCCCTGGTCGCCCAGGCCCAGAGTACGCTCACCGTCGGTCACTACGATGACTCTGACTTTCTCCTTGGTGGAGCTGCGCAGGAGGTAATCCATGTGCTCCCGGTCCGGATAGGACACAAACAGGCCGCGATGGTTGCGGTAGATGTTGGAGAATTCCTCACACGCCTCACCCACGGTCGGGGTGTAGATAATCGGAAGCATTTCTTCGAGGTGATTCTCCAGCAGGCGGTAGAACAGGGTTTCGTTGTCATCCTGAATTGCGCGCAACGTCATGTGCCGGTCCAGGTCGGTCTTACATAACTGGTACTGCTTATAGGCGCGGTCCGCCTGCTCTTCGATGGTTTCCACGTTCTGCGGCAGAAGGCCTATCAGGTTGAAGTCCAGGCGCTCCCTCTGCGTAAAGGCACTGCCCTTGTTCAACAGCGGCATCTCCAGCAAGCTGGGCCCCGCGTAGGGTATATATAGCGGGCGTTTATCCATAGTGTTCATAGTCACCTCGTGAATCGGGCCATCTAAAAAAGGATAGCAGCTAATATCAGTTGCAACGTGATATGGAACAGGGGCAGTGTCCCGTCTGGTTAATTCGTTGACCTGCTGCGAATTAACCAGACGGGACCCAGCTCATGGCGCCAGCTTCCGCTTCAATGCCCTGTTGACCGCCAACGGCAGATTCGGCAAGGCACGCAGCATCCATGGCAGTATCCGGCGCTTCACGCCGCTCAGTGACTCTGGCGTCATCACCTCGATCAGATGCGGCCCCGGCATGCTCAGGGCATATTCCATGGCTTTGGTCATATCTTCGGCGGTGTCGACTCGTACCGCGTGCACGCCCATACCCTGCGCCATTTCGGCGAAATTAAGCACCGGGCCGCGCAGGTCCAGCTGGGCTTTGGCCCTGGCGCCGGCCTGTTCCGCCCCCACCCGCTCCAGTTCAATGTTCAGCACCGAGTAGGACGCATTGTTGAAGATAATACTGGTGACGTTGAGTTCCTCGCGGGCCATGCTCCACAGCGCCTGAATGGTGTACATGGCCGTGCCATCGCCGATCAGTGCCAGCACTGGTCGATCCGGGCAGGCCACAGCGGCCCCGACCGCATTGGGCAGCCCCTGGCCGATGGCGCCGCCGGTGAGGGTGATCAGATCGTGCCGTGGCGCGCCTGCCGTCATCACCGACAGCATAAGGCTGGAAGTAATGCCTTCGTCCACCAGGATCGAGTCGGCGGGCATCAGGTGACCCACTGCCTTACAGACTTTTTCTGCGGTAAGTTTTCCCCGCGGTCGGCCGGGTCTTCTGGCGGGTTGCAGCACGGGTTCGGCCTCCGTGGCGCCGACGGCTTCATTGAGCCTGTTCAGGCTTGCAGTAATGTCCTGGTCCGGCGCCACAAGGGTGTGAACCTGGCAGGTCTCCGGTACCAGGCAGCTTTGTTTGCCGGGGTAGGCAAAGAAGGAAACCGGCGCCTTGGCGTCCACCAGTATCAGATGTTCGATATCCGTCAGTTGCACCGTGGCCAGTTCCGCCAGGTAAGCCAGGCGCTCTACCGGCGGCAGCCCGGCGCCCCTTTCCATGCGGGTAGGGAATGTTTCCGCCAGCAGAATGACGCCGCTGTGGGCGGCAAGCTTTGCGGCCGCCCACAGGCCGGGTTCCCGCAGCGAATGACCGCCCATCAGCAGGGCTGTTTTCCTGCCCGAACGAATGACCGCGGCAATGGCACCAACGACGGCATCATCTGCCAGTGCCGGTACCGGAGGCGCCAGAGGCGCACTGGCGACGCCGCCCTCACCCCAGGAAACGTCCGCCGGCAGTATCAGGGTCGCTACCTGGCCGGGTGCGGTGCGGGCCGCGGCAATGGCCTCGACCGCGTCCTGGCAGAGTGTTTCCGTGCTGGTGGCGGTGCGCACAAAACCCGGTGATACATTGCGGGCAACGGTCTCGATATCCGACTGCAGCTGGGCATCGTATTTGACGTGGTAGGTGGCGTGGTCGCCGACAATGTTCACTACCGGCACCTTGCCTTTGCGGGCATTGTGGAGATTGGCAAGCCCGTTACCCAGGCCACAGCCCAGATGCAGCAGTGTGGCAGCGGGCCTGTCGGCCATACGGGCATAGCCGTCTGCGGCTCCGGTGGCGACGCCTTCAAACAGGGCGAGAACGGCACGCATCCCGGGCTCGTCGTCAAGGGCCGCCACAAAGTGCATTTCACTGGTGCCAGGGTTGGTGAAACAGACTTCGACACCGGCATCCACCAGGGTTTTCATCAGAGCGTGTGCGCCGTTTGTCATTGTTATTCTCCAGCTTTCCGGAATTCGGTTGTTCGGGGCCGATCAAGTTGGTCTGCTCCGATATCGGTAATACGGGTCACGCCGGTGAGGGTCATGGCCAGCCGCAACTCCTGCTGCCAGCTCAACAGCAGTCTGGTCAGCCCGGCCTCACCGCCGCCGGCGAGGGCAAACGCCCAGGGGCGGCCGATCATCACGCCACGGGCGCCGAGGGCCAGGGCACGAAATACATCGGTACCACTGCGAACGCCGCCATCCACGAGAACCTCGGTCTGTGAACCGATGGCAGCGACGATATCCGGCAGCTTGCCGGCGCCAGAGGCAACGCCATCCAGCTGCCGACCGCCGTGGTTGGATACCACGATCCCGTCGGCCCCTACCCGCACAGCCTGGCGGGCATCTTCCACATCGAGAATGCCCTTGAGCAGCAACCTGCCCTGCCAGTGCTTTCGTATCCACTCCAGGTCCGCCCAGGTAACAGTAGGATCAAACTGGGCATCAATCCACTCCTTGAAGGCATCAAGATTGCCGGCGTCTGGCAGTGCATCGCTCAGATTGCCAAAACTGAGAGGGCCACCGCGCACAGCGACATTCCATAACCAGCCCGGGCGTGACAACAGCTGCTGGATTTTCAGTAGTCTGGTTCGCGGACCCTTGCTGGACAGGCCATTGCGGAAATCGCGATGACGCATGCCGGGCAGTGGCAGATCGACGGTAAACACCAGCGTGCGACAACCCGCGGCCCAAGCTTTGTCGAGCAGGGCCGCTACCCTGGGGCGGTCGCGAAGCATGTAAAGCTGGAACCAGGCGGCTTCAGTGGCGGCGGCCTGCACTTCTTCCACGGCACAGATGCCGACCGTGGAAAGCGTGAAAGGAATGCCCACGGCGTTGGCGGCGCGTACCGCCTGAACTTCACCGCGCCGCGCCATCATGCCTGCCAACCCCAGGGGTGCCAGTACCACTGGCATGGAACAGGTCTGCCCGACCAGGGTGGTGGTGGTATCCACATTTTCGACATTGACCAGAACCCGCTGGCGCAGGTTTATGTTGACCCAGCCGGTTTCGTTGGCGCGAAGGGTTTGCTCGTCTGCCGCGCCGCCATCAAGGTAATCAAACAGGAATCCGGGCAGGCGGGCCCGGGCCTTTTCACGGTAGTCGTCAGTGGTGACCGGGTAGCCAAACTTCGGCTTCATGGCCGTCAGCCTCCTGCCACAATGGATCGCACCGCTGCCCGGGCCGTCATGATGCAGGCGGGCAGGAAAGTGCCCTCAAGCGAACGTTTGCCGTTGGCACCTCCGCCGCCAAAGCCGGCGGCTTCACCCACACAGTACAGGCCTTTAATGGGAGCGCCTCCTGCATCGAGTACGCGGCTTTGCAGATCGGTTTGCAGACCGCCGAGGCTTTTGCGGGTGATCAGTTGCATGCGGATGGCAATGTAGGGTCCGGCCCCGGGCTTCTGCAGCGGCTCCGGTTTGCAGGTGCGCAGGCGGTCCGGTCGCCATTGCCGGGCATGCTGGATCAACCGGATCTGAGGGTCGTTGTGCAGTTGGGTGCCGGCCCTGAAGTTGGCATCGAAGGAGTCCGCAGTGAACTGGAGTGTGGCGGGATCGATATCATGGGAACAGGTCAGCGCGTTCATCCTGCCCGCCAGGTCCTGCAGGCTGTCCGCCACCAGGAAGTCGCGGCTTTCACGCTGCATCTGGCGAACCAGCGGGTGGTTGCCCAACAGCAGTTCTTTCACGAACAGGGGGAATTGTTTGTCTCTGATCCGGGCATTGTGCTCGGCGCCGGAGATGGCAAATTCTCTGGCGGCGATGCGCCAGTTGAGCAGGTGCCAGGTCCAGGGTTTTTCCTGTTCCGCAACCCGTTGGCACAGCCAGTGAGTGTCGAACCCGGTGACCAGGGGCTCCGGGCCGATGCGCTCGCCCCGGTGGTTCAGCCACAGAGCGGATTTGCAGGGAATGGTGGAAAGCCCATGGCCGGGAAAGTGCGGGTAAGGATGCGGGAAACCAGCGGCGTAATTCCACATTTCCCCGGCGTGGGTGATCTGGCCACCGAGGCTGTCAGCAACCCAGTGATGCATGTGGCCATCGGCGCAGGGGTGTGCCCCGTTGAGCATGCTGGACGGTTGTGGGCGGCCAGCCGGCCAGTTGGCGCGGCATTCCTGGTGGCTGCCATTAATGCCGCCGGTGGCCAGCACAACGACCGGGGCTGTACACCGGATCTGCTCGCCATTGTCTTCGTTAATCGCAGTTGCGCCACAGACTTTACCGGCTTCATGATCCAGTCCGGTGATGCGGTGCCGGTGCAGCAGCTTAAGCCTGTCGGCCCTGTTTTCGCGATGCAGTGCCTTCAGCAGGCACAAGACCAGCTCCCGGGCGGTACCCCAGATGATATGGTAACGGGGCACACGGTTACCATCACCGAAGCGGCCACGCTCCACCCAGTTTACCGCCGGAAGGAATTTGATGCCCTGATCGCTCAGCCAGTCATAAACCTCGGTACGGGAATGCTCGACGTAATAGCGAGCCCATCGCAGCGGCCATTCGTCATCGGCGGCCACCTCACCAAAGCTGATCCAGTCATTCAGGGCAATCTCCGGCGAATCCGTAATTTTCATACGCTGCTGCTGCGGCGTATCCACCAGCATCATGCCGCCAAAGGCCCACAGAGCCAGGCCGCCCATGCGTTCAGGCGTGTCCCGGTCGACCAGGGTGACGGTTTTACCGGCTCGCAGGGCTTCCAGCGCCGTGACAATTCCTGCCAGGCCCCCGCCAGCGACCAGAATATCTGAAGCAATCCCCTTGGCCATAACGCGCACCCGAACTGTTAGCACAGAGTTTTCTGAAGCAAAGATATACCGGTGCAATGGCTTTTAAAAGCAGGCCTTCAGCGGGGGCGCCAGGCGGTTGAATCCGGTTACCACCCGTTCACCTGAAATTCTTCTTAACAAACTTCTGGATCTCACCAACGATACCGCTGCGGAACGACAGCACCGTGATCACAAAGATGCCACCGAGGATCGGATCGACCCAGTCCCGCAGCGGACCCTGGGAGAGCTGATACTCGATGTTGACCACGAAGGTTGCGCCCACAACCGGCCCGAGCAGGGTACCCATGCCGCCCAGCAGGGTCATCAGAATGACTTCACCGGACATGTGCCAGTGGGCATCATTGAGGGAGGCCAGCTGGAACACCACCGATTTCATGGAGCCGGCAAGTCCGGTCAACGCCGCAGAAATGACAAAGGCGAGTATTTTATAGCGGTTGACGTTGTAACCCAGCGATATGGCCCGTGGCTCGTTCTGCTTGATGGCTTTCAGCACCTGGCCATAAGGGCTGCTGACAATCCGCTGCACCAGCAGATAACAGCCGAGGAAAACAGCCAGCACAAAGTAGTACATGTTGTAGTTGTCAGACAGGTCGATAACGCCAAACAGCTTGCCCCGGGGAATGCCGTGCATGCCGTCCTCGCCGCCGGTAAATTCGGACTGGACCAGGAAGAAGTACACCAGCTGCGACAGCGCCAGGGTAACCATGGCAAAGTAGATACCCTGCCGGCGGATTGATAATAACGCAAACCCCAGGCCCAGGGCAGTCGCCGCAGCGGTACCGGCTATGATCCCCATTTCGGTGGTCAGGCCGGAAAAGTTGCTCAACAGATAGCCGGTGGTGTAGCCACCGGTGGCCAGGAAAGCTGCGTGGCCGAACGACAGCAGGCCGGTAAACCCGAACAGAAGATTGAAAGCCACCGCGAACAGCGCAAAACACAGGATCTTCATCAGGAAGACCGGATACATGACAAATGGCGCCGCGAGCAAAAGCAGCAGCAGGACACCGTTGAGCAGCATTTTTTTCCGGTTGTCGGCGTTCTGCTCTGCCAGAATCGCTTTCTGGATATCGGTCTGATTGACAGGCTGGGTCATGGTTATGCCTCCTTACCAAACAGGCCGCTGGGGCGGAACATCAGAACGACCACCATGACCAGGAAGATTACCGCGGACGAAGCAGGCGGATAAAAGGTTTTGGTCAGGCCTTCAATGATACCCATGAGGACACCGGTGATAATCGCGCCACCGATGGAACCCAGACCACCAATGACCACCACCGCAAATACCGTAATCAGGATGTGAGATCCCATGACCGGTGTAACCGAATAGATAGGCGCTACCAGAACTCCGGCAAAAGCCGCGAGCATCACGCCAAATCCGTAAGTCAGGCTGACCAGCAACGGCACGTTGATACCGAAGCCCTGCATCAGTTGTGAGTCTTCAGTGCCGGCGCGCAGATACGAGCCGAGTTTGGTCTTTTCGATCATGAACCAGGTGCCAAAGCACACCAGCAGGGCGATCACAATAACCCAGGCACGATAGTAAGGCAGGAACATGAATCCGAGATTCATCCCGCCCTTGAACACCTCGGGCATGGGGTAACGGAGCCCGGAGACACCGAAGATGTTGGTCAGTACACCCTGCAGGAGCAGGGCCACGCCGAAGGTCAGCAGCAGGCTGTAGATGTGGTCCTGGCCTGCGATTCTGCGCAGCAGAAAGTATTCGATCAGCACTCCCAGTGCACCCACAAGCAGCGGTGCCATAAACAGTGCGACCCAGTAATTGACGCCCAGGTAGTCGAACAGGATGACGGTAATCATGGCGCCAAGCATGTACATGGCGCCGTGGGCAAAGTTGATTATCTTGAGCAGGCCGAAAATAACCGCCAGCCCCAGACTCAAAAGCGCATAAAACGCACCGTTAATGATGCCGATCAGCAGCTGACCAAACAGTACAGCAAGCGGGACACCGAAAATCATGGACATTTTGCTTACTCCAAACGCAGCGCAAACCCGCTACCGGGAATCATCGTTGCAAATTCCCGGGGCCCCCTGCCCGCTGGCAGGCAGGCCCCGAAGATAAGGCTCTCTGCTTTACCTGTTATTTGCTGGTCACCAGCGGGCACTTGCTCTCGGAGAGCGGACGATAGGCCTCTTCAGCCGGGATGGTGCGAAGAATCTCGTACAGATCCCATTCACTCTCTGACTCGGCGGGGGTTTTGACCTCTGCCAGGTACATGTCGTGCACCATGCGGCCATCGACACGGATTTTGCCATTGGTGGCGAACATGTCGTTGATCGGGGTATCCATCATCTGCTGGCGCACTGTCTGGGAGTCGTCGGAACCGGTGGCTTTCACCGCGTTCAGATACTGCATGGTGCTTGAGTAGATCCCGGCGTGAACCATGGTCGGGCGTACTCCGGTTTCAGCCATGAAACGGTCCGACCAGGCGCGGGTTTCTTCGTTCATGTCCCAGTACCAGCCGGTCGTCAGCTGGATGCCCTGAGCGGCATCCACGCCCAAAGCGTGTACGTCGGTGAGGAACAGCAGCAGCGCGGCCAGGGTCTGGCCTGACTGGGTTACGCCAAACTCACTGGCGGTATTGATAGCGTTGGTGGTATCCGCCCCGGCATTGGCCAGCGCAACCACATCGGCTCCGGAGGCCTGGGCCTGGAGGATGAAAGAGGAGAAATCAGGGGTGGGGAACGGATGCCGCAGGGTGCCAATGATCTCGCCACCGTTGGCCTCGACAACGCGGGTTACATCACCTTCAAGGGCATGACCAAAAGCGTAGTCGGCCGTCAGGATGTACCAGGTCTTGCCACCTTCTTTTACCACGGCGCTGGCGGTACCATTTGCCAGCGGATAGGTGTCATACACATAATGAATGTGGTTTGGTGTGCAGTGCTCGTTGGTAATGCTGGAGGCCGCAGAGCCGGAAACAATACCCAGTTTGTTGTTTTCTTCAAGAATGTCACTGACCGCGATGGTGACAGAGGAAGCCACGAGACCGGCAACCAGATCGACATTGTCGTTTTCGACCCAGCGCCGAACGGTACTGGAGGATACGTCCGGACTGTTGCGGTCATCCGAGCTCACCACTTCAATGTTGACACCGTTCACCTTGCCACCGAAATCGGCAACCGCCATTTCCAGCGCTTTCAGGCCATTGGGACCAGCCAGGTCCCGGTAGGTACCGGACATATCCGCCAGATAGCCAATCTTTACCACGTCGTTCGAGATCTGTGCCTGGGCGCCGGCCGCCATCATGGTCGAGGCGACGGCTGAGGTCAGAAGCTTTTTCATGATTGTCATTGTTATTTCTCCGCTACTGTCGTGCGTTGGTTGTTCGGGTTGTTGTTGCCGTTCTAATTGTTGCTGTTGTGATTGTTGCTTTTTTCTATCCAGTGTCAGACTCCCAGATAGTCGTTCAGCAGCGACTGCTTGGCTTCAAGCTCGTCGGCGCTTATTTCTTCCACAATCTGGCCATGCTCCACGACATAGTGGCGGTCGGCCAGCGGCGCGGCAAAGTGGAAATTCTGCTCCACCAGCACAATGGTCAGGCCCTTGTTCTTGAGCTTGATCAGCACTTCGCCAAGCTTTTCGACAATGACCGGTGCCAGGCCCTCGGTGATTTCGTCGAGCAGCAGCATGTTGGCGCCGGTCCTGAGGATGCGGGCCATCGCCAGCATCTGCTGCTCGCCGCCTGACAGTTTGGTGCCCTGGCTGAAGCGGCGCTCGTAGAGGTTAGGGAACATGGAGTAGATTTCTTCCAGGCTCATGCCGCCACTACGTACCACCGGCGGCAGGGTGAGGTTTTCCTGGACGTTGAGCGCGGAAAAAATGCCCCGGTGTTCGGGGCAATACCCGACTCCCAACCTTGCAATGTGGTGCGGCGCACAGGACATGGTCTCTTCACCATTGATCATGATTGACCCGGTACGGCGTCCCACCATATTCATGATGGCCTTGAGCGTCGTGCTGCGACCGGCACCGTTGCGACCAAGCAGAGTCACCAGCTCGCCGCGGTTAACCACCAGATCGATGCCGTGCAGGATGTGAGACTCGCCATAAAAAGCATGGAGGCCGGACACACGTAACTGTTCATATTCTCTGTCCGCACCCTGGCTCATTCTGCTGCCCCCTGCGTTGCCGGCGCCGTATCGTTGGCAGTGCCCATATAGACCTCCCGCACCCTCGGATCAGCAGACACCTCACTATAGTCACCCTCGGTCAATACCGAACCCTGGGCCAGCACGGTAATACGGTCACAGAGCTTGCTGACCACGCCAAGGTTATGTTCCACCATCAGCACAGTGCGGCCCTCGGCTGCCTTGCGAACAAGCTCGACCACGCTTTCTACGTCTTCACCGCCCATGCCCTGGGTCGGCTCGTCAAGCAGAAGCAGTTCCGGCTCCATGGCCAGGGTGGTGGCCAGCTCCAGTGCCCGCTTCTGGCCATAGGCAAGCTCCACGGTTATGGAGTTGGCGTACTCGGCAAGGCCCACCGAATCCAGCAGTTCCATGCAGCGCTGGTTCAGTTTGTTCAGCGAGGTACCGGATTTCCAGAAACGGTAGGAGCCGTTTTCTCCGGCTTGCAGGGCAACCCGGATATTTTCCAATGCGGTCATGTGAGGGAATACCGCGGAAATCTGGAATGAACGGATAACTCCCTTGCGGGCAATGGCGGCGGATTTCATCGAGGTAATATCCTGCCCCTTGAACAGAATCTGTCCGCGGGTCGGAATGAGGAACTTGGTAAGCAGGTTGAAGACCGTGGTCTTGCCGGCGCCATTGGGACCGATCAGGGCATGAATATGGCCTTTACGAATCTTCAGATTGACGTCGTCGACCGCAACAAAGCCCTTGAATTCCTTGACAAGGTTACGGGTTTCCAGCACGTACTGTTCACTCATGAGCAAACCTGCCTTTGTTATTGTTGTACCTGTTAAAACAACCACAGAATAGATTGACGTATACGTAAACGTCAACAATTAATTATGATTTTTGATTACATTCTGATCACCCAGGAAATCGCACACCAGAGCCAGGACCCGCTCTTTTCTCTCCAGGTGGGGCGAGTGGCCGGTATCCTCCAGAAAAACCTCCCGCGCGCTGGCACCAATGCCGCCGGCAATACTGGTCACCTGCTCCGGCACTCCGTATTCATCGTTTTCCCCCTGAATGACCAGGGCCGGACAGGCAATGGCTGCCAGCCAGTGACTGAAGTCCAGCGCAGCGTGGAACCCTTCATCGAGCCAGACCCCTCGCCAGGCGTTGAACAGATCATCGGTGCGGTTGCCATGATATCGCTTCAGGCGCTCCCGGAAATCGGTTTCCTGATAGCGGACAGTCATCTCCTCAATGCCCGCCACTGTCAGATGATCAGCGTAGGTATGGCCGGCCATGGTGACAAGCGCCTGCACCCGGCTGCCCATGGCGCCGGATGCTATTAACGCAATGGAGGCGCCATCACTATGACCGATCAGCACGACCTCTTGAATGGCCAGCCTGTCAAGCAGGCGCGGGAGCCAGACGGCACCCGCTTTTTCCTGATAATCGTAGGGGCGCGGCAGAACCTCATCTGTGGAGCGGCCGTAGCCCTGACGGTTATAGATCAGGGCATTGCAGCCGGTCGCGTTGGCCAGCTGTTCCGGAAACCTGCGCCACAGGGCAATGCTGCCCAGGGATTCGTGCAGGAACACCAGAACCGGCCCCTGCGGATCGGGATGAAGTAATTGCCTGACCTCCAGTTCAACGCCCTCACCCACCGGCACCATCGCATCTCTTATCTGCATGGCATCAGCGTTCAGGGGGAATGGAATAGGTCATGGTGGAGTGGGCCACGGGTTCTTCCACGCCTTGGGAGTAAACGAACACTTCACCCACACCCATGGTACGGCCAACTTTCAGCATAGTTGCCCGGGCCCGGATCGGCTGATGCGCCTTCGGCTTGCGCAGGAAATTGATATTGAGGTTGGTGGTTACCGCCAGTGGCACCAGGCCAATCTTGCTGAGCAGCGCCGCATAAAGGGTGACATCGGCCAGTCCCATCATCGCCGGGCCGGATACGGTACCCCCTGGCCTCAGATGCTCTTCATCCACCTCCAGTTTCATTTCTGCCCAGCCATCACCCAGCTCCTCAAGGGTGCCGTAACGGACACCCTGGGGAAACTGTTCGGCAAGAAAAGCCTGCAGCTCAGCAAACGTCACGACCATATATTCTTCTCTTCTTTTGCCTGGTTACGCAGAACGAAACGCTGGATCTTGCCGCTGGGAGTCTTCGGTAACTCATCGACGAATTCAATTTCCCGCGGGTAGGCATGAGCAGACAGACGGTGGCGAACCAGTTCCTGCAGTTCCCCTCTCAGGGCATCTTCGCTCTCCGGCTCCTGATCGCTCTTGATCACCACATAGGCCTTGATAATCGAGCCCCGCTTTTCATCGGGCTTGGCCACCACCCCGGATTCGGCAACAGCCCTGTGTTCCAGCAAGGTACTCTCCACATCAGCCGGACCCACGCGATAGCCCGCAGTGGTGATGATGTCATCGTCGCGACCACTGAAAGAAAAGCTGCCATCGCCGTGACTGACCACCATATCGCCGGTGAGATAATAACCGTTCACGAACGGGTCTTTCTCGCCCCAGGTATAGCCATCGAAGTGGAACAGCGGGGACGCTTTGACATCCACCGCGACCTGGCCGATTTCACCCTCACCCACTTCCTCATTCTTCGCGTTCAGCGCAACCACCCGGTGGCCGGGGGAGGAATAACCCATGGAACCCGGGCGGACCGGATGCTCCAGACCGTGGAAGTTGCAACAGGTCATGCCGGTCTCGGTCTGGCCGTAGTGGTCCTTTACCGGGCAGAAATGCCGTTTCTCCATCCAGCTCACCACTTCCGGGCTCAGTGGCTCGCCGGCACTGCTGGCCACCCGCAAGCCCAGGTTCTCAACCTCAGGCAGGACATGGTCGTTGGCTTTCAGTAACCGGTAGGCCGTAGGGGCAGCAGCCAGGTTGGTTATGCCGTATTTGCGGATCATGTCGTAGGTGGTTTCCGGCGTGAAGGCGCCCGGGTTGAAATGGGTCGCATGGCCCATCAGCAGGGGACCAATGACGGCGTAATAAAGGCCATAAGCCCAGCCCGGGTCGGCGACATTCCAGAACACGTCGTCGTCCCGCAGGTCGATGGCGTACTTCATATAGACATAGAATGCCAGCAATGCTCTCGCCGGCACTGCCACACCCTTGGATTTGCCTACGGTTCCCGAGGTGAACATCTGCAGGAACGGGTCATTGCCGCTGATCAGTACCGGTTCGAACTGGTCAGACTGCTGGGCCAGGGTGTCGTCGAAGTCGGGAATATCGCCATTCACTTCCACGGCATTCACACAGACCACCGGCGGGCAGGCCTTGACTTCGAGCAGCTTGGGATAGTTCACGGGGTCAGTGACCACCAGTTTCGTGCCGGCGCGCTCGAAGCGGTATTCAATGGCGCCGGGGCCAAAAGCGGTAAACAGCGGCTGATAGACAGCGCCGGCTCTCAGGGTACCGGCGATAACCACGAGCAACTCAGGGCCGCGAGGCAACAGTGCGGCAACCCTGTCGCCTTTTGCAATTCCCCTCGACTTGAGGTAATTCGCGAAACGGGCAGATTCTTCCTTGAGCCGGGCAAAGGTGAGTTTGCCGGAGCCACCGTCCGCTTTTTCGTAATACAAAGCGACCCGATGAGTGTCGTCCGCCCATTTGTCACAGATTTCAGTGCAGACATTCAGGCCAGCATCCAGGCTGCCCTCAAGGACCTCCGACTCAAGACTGGCGGCATCGAAATTGTTGTAGACCGATTGGTATTCCGGAAGGCTCATATCCCAGTCCTTTTATTGTTGTGGGCGATTTCTGGATTCAATTTCTAGCATAAGCTAAAGTTTACGTAAAGGTAAACCTACAGATCAAAAATAAACGCCTTCGGAATCTGGTGGCATCAGTGTGAAACCTGCCGCTGATCCTGAAGGCGCTGTCTGCTCAGCTTTATTTGCGGTAGTAGAATTTCTGGATGCTGGAGAAGTCGAGTCCACCGTTCCCTTCGTTGGCGTGGAGCGCAAACAGGTTGCGGGCCAGTGAGCCCATGGGAATTGGCGCCTTGTTCCTGACTGCATTATCGAAGGCCAGACCCAGGTCCTTGTTCATCAGGTCAACCAGGAAACCGCCCTCGTAATTACGTGACGCCGGCACGCCTTCCATCACTCCCGGCCAGGGGTTGTAGACGTTCAGTGCCCAGTTGCCGCCCGAGCTCTGCTTCATGATTTCCGACAGCACGGCAGGATCCAGGCCGTTCTCCACTCCCAGGGCGAGGGCCTCGCTGGTGCCACTCATCAGGATCGCCAGCAGCATGTTGTTGCAGATTTTGGCAATCTGCCCGGCACCGTGAGGACCGGCGTGAAAAATGTTCCTGGCCATGCCGTCAAGGATTGGCCTGGCACGTTCGAATGCGTCGGCTTCGCCTCCACAGATAAACGTCAGGGTGCCTGCCTTGGCACCACCGACACCCCCGGAAACCGGCGCGTCCATAAAGCTGATGCCGGCCTCAATCGCCGCTTTGGCCACACCCTTTGCGGTTTCCGGTGCAATAGTGGATGAATCAATGACCAGGGTGGTGGACGCCAGTTGTTGCAACAGGCCGTTGTCTCCCAGGTAGACCGATTCCACATGCTGCCCCGCCGGCAACATTGAAATCACCACCTCTGCCCCTTCCACTGCTTCCTGGATCGTCGCTGCGGACTTCGCGCCTTCGCTGGTAACCGCTTTCACCGCCTCGGGGGACAGGTCGAACACCGTCAGCTCGTGACCTGCCTTGATAAGGTTGATCGCCATCGGCCCACCCATGTTACCAAGACCGATAAAGGTAATAGTTGCCATATTATTGTTCTCCGTTATTCTGCCCAGATTTGGTGTGTTCGGTTTCACTCAAAGAACTGCTCGATCCAGTCCGGATCCACGCTCTCCAGGTCTGGAAAGTGCCAGCGTGGTTTCCGATCCTTGTCAATCAGCAAGGCCCGGACGCCCTCGGCAAATTCACCCATCTTCAGGCTGTTCAGGGATAGCTGCAATTCCCTGTCAAACACCTCGGCCAGGCTGTCGTGCGCACTGCGGTGATAGTGCCGCCAGTGCAGCGCCAGCGATGTGGGTGATGCCTTGGCGACGTTTTTCACAGCCTTCATCAACCACTCGTCATCACCGGCATAAGTGGCCAGATTGTCCACCACTTCGGTCAGGGAATCGCCGTCGGTGAGCGCCTGAATCACGTCGTAATGCTCGCGCAGGGCAGATGCAGGTTTAAGCGCCTCACCGCCCCGCTCGAATCGTCGCAAAACCTGGCTTGCGCCTGCATACGGGTCCTGCCTCAGGTCTTTTGCCAGTATCGCGCCCATTACATTGGACTTTTGTTCATGGGGAATAAAACGATCCGCCAGCCCCACAAACAGGGCATCTGCAGCGTTCATCTGGACGCCGGTCAGGCCCAGAAAAAGCCCGGTCCGCCCCGGCATCCGGTTGAGAAACCAGCCCGCTCCCACATCCGGATACATACCGATAGCGACTTCCGGCATCGCCAGCCGGGACTGTTCGGTGACGACCCGGTGGGAACCGCCGGCCATCACCCCGAGGCCACCACCCATGACTATGCCATTACCCCAGATTACAACAGGTTTGGGGAAGGTATGAATCTGGTAGTCCAGCTGGTATTCGTCGCGGAAGAACTGCTCGCCCTCACTTGTGGTGGACCCTTGCTGTCCGCTTTCGGTCATGGAGCGGTAAAGCGCCACAATATCGCCACCGGCGCAGAAGGCTTTATCGCCGGCCCCCTCGATCCAGACTGCGGCGACCTGATCGTCATTGGCCCAGTTTTCGAGCTGCGGCTGAAGCCGGTGAATCATATCGAGCGACAGGGCGTTCATGGACTGGGCGGCGTTCAGCCGCACAACCCCCAGTTTCCAGCCACCGTGGGCCCTGTGCTCTTCAAACAAAACAGAAGTGTCTGACATAGGCTATCGGCTCACCGGTTTTTCCATTGCGGGGTGCGTTTTTCCAGAAAGGCATTGACCCCTTCCTGCTGATCTTCGGTTCTGAACAGGTCCACGAACAGCTCCCGCTCCATGCGCCAGCCATCATCATGACTACGGCCGTCCCGGGCACTCATTACCAGGGTTTTGCAGCGGGAAACCGACGACGGGCTCTGTCTGGCGGTCATCTCTGCCAGTTCCAGGGCCTTGTCCAGAGCAGTGCCGGAAGCCACGACTTCTTCCACCAGGCCAATGCTGAGCGCCTTATCGGCCCTGATGCGCTCGCCGCAGAGGATCATGCGCTTGGCCCAGCCCTCGCCTACCAGCCAGGGCAGGTTCTGGGTACCACCGGCACAGGGCAGCAGCCCGACGGTCGCTTCGGGCAGGGCCATCTGGGCATGTTCCTCGGCAATGCGGATGTCGCAGGCCATGGCACATTCAAGCCCACCGCCCATGGCGTAACCGTTCATTGCCGCGATGGATACGCCGCGGAAGCGGCTGAGAGCACTGAATGCCCGGCCAAAGGCCTTGCCCATCAGCTCTGCGTTGGCGATATCACCATCGGCAAAGCTCTTGAGATCGGCGCCGGCGGAGAAGAATTTCTCGCCCTGGCCGGTCACCACCAGGGCAAAAATGTTGCGGTCCGCATTCAGAGCCTCAATGGCCTCTTCCAGCGCATTCAGGGATGCCAGCGTCCAGGTATTCGCCGGCGGGTTATTGATGGTGAGAATCGCGGTGTGGTCGCGTTTTTCTAACTGAATCAGTTCGCTCATGGAAAGTTCCTTGTTATTGAATCGCCTCGGCGACGCCCGGCTCCAGCAGCCGGCGGGCCATGATCAGCCGCATGATTTCGTTGGTACCCTCGAGTATCTGGTGTACCCGCAGGTCGCGCACGTATCGCTCCAGCGGGTATTCGCGGATATAACCGTAACCACCGTGGAGTTGCAGTGCCTCATTGCACACCTCGAAACAGGCATCGGTAGCGAAGCGCTTGGCCATGGCGCAGTGCAGCGTGGCCTCATTGTTACCCTGGTCCAGCCGGTAGGCCGCCAGACGTACCATCTGCCTGGCAGCTACCAGGTTGGTGGCCATGTCCGCCAGCTTGAACTGGAGAGCCTGGAAGCCGGCCAGTGCCTGGCCAAACTGCTGGCGCTCATGCATGTAATTGCGGGCACGAAGCAGCGCGGCCTGGGCACCACCAATGGAACAGGTGGCAATATTGAGGCGACCGCCATCCAGGCCTTTCATGGCAATCATGAAGCCCTGACCCTCTTCACCCAGTCTGTTATTGAGAGGCACCCGGACATTCTCGAAGGTGATCTGGCGGGTTGGCTGGCTGTTCCAGCCCATTTTTTCCTCGGCCTTGCCGTAGTGAATGCCATCACTGTCGGCGGGCACCACAAAGGCACTGATACCTTTGGCACCGCTATCGGGCTCACCGGTACGCGCCATGACCACCAGCATCTGGGTGGCACCAGCACCGGAGATGAATACCTTGCTGCCGTTAAGCAGGTAGCTGTCGCCGTCCCGGGTAGCCCTCGTGCGCAGATTACCGGCATCGGAGCCAGCACCCGGTTCCGTAAGACAGTAGGAGCCCAGCCACTCACCGCTGGCCATTCTCGGCGCGATCTGTTTGCGGATATCGGCACTGCCGAACTGCGCCACCATCCAGGTGGCCATGTTATGGATGGTGATGTAGGCGGCAGTGGAAGGGCAGGCCGTTGCCAGCTCCTCCACGATCACGCTGGTGTCGAGTCGGGACAGGCCCATGCCACCCTCGGTTTCCGGCGTATAGATGCCGCAGAAGCCCACTTCGCCCGCTTCGCGAATCACCTCCACCGGGAACAGGTGGTCTGCGTCCCATTTTGCCGCGTGCGGCGCCATGGCTTTTTCCGCGAATGCCTTGGCAGCCTCGCGGAAGGCCACCTGGTCTTCCGTCAGGTCAAAGTTCATGGGTTCCCCTTACCGCATGCGGATGGAGAAGTTGGTTTCGGCAACCGCGTCGCTACTGAACCAGCGCGCGGTAATGGTCTTGGTTTCGGTGTAGAACTTCACTGCCTGCTTGCCGTAGGCATGCTGGTCACCGTAGAAGGACCCCTTCCAGCCGGTGAATGAGAAGAACGGCAGAGGAACCGGAATAGGCACGTTAATGCCTACCTGACCCACTTCGATTTCATGCTGATAGCGGCGTGCCGCACCACCGGAGCTGGTAAAAATGGAGGTTCCGTTGCCATAGGGGTTGGCGTTCACCAGGGCAATAGCATCCTCCAGGGTGTCCACTTCCATGCAGGAAAGCACCGGGCCGAAAATCTCTTCCTGGTAAATATCCATATCCGCCTTGACGCCGGAGAACAGGGTCGGGCCAACCCAGTTTCCGTTCGGCAGGCCGTCCACGGTGCAGTTGCGACCGTCAAGCAAAAGCCTGGCGCCCTCTTCCTCACCGCGGGTAATCAGGGTTTCCACCCGCTCTTTGGCTTTCTGGCTGATGATCGGGCCATAGCTGGCGGACTTGTCATTCCAGGCACCTGGCCTGACTGCGGCCAGGGCTTCTTTCACTTCCGCAATCCACTCCTGGGCCGCGCCCACGAAAACCGCCACGGAGATAGCCATGCAGCGCTGGCCGGCGGCGCCCACTGATGCCCCGACCAGGGCCTTGACCACCTGATTCTTGTCGGCATCAGGCAGCACCACCATATGGTTCTTGGCACCGGCGAAGCTCTGTACCCGTTTCATGTGGCGGGTACCGGTTTCGTATATGTACCGGCCGACCGGCACGGAACCAACGAAAGACACCGCCTTGATGGCCGGGTCGGTCAGCAGCACGTCGACCTGCTCCTTGCCACCATGAACCACCTGCAGCACACCCTTGGGCGCGCCGGCCTGTTCAAACAGCTCGGCGAGTTTCATCGGCGTCAGCGGGTCCTGCTCGGACGGCTTGAGGATAAAAGTGTTGCCGCAGGCAATGGCCATTGGAAACATCCACAGCGGGATCATCGCCGGGAAGTTGAACGGGGTGATGCCGGCGCAGACACCCAGGGGCTGGGTGTAGGAATAGGTGTCGATCTCACGGGCCACGTTCTCGACGGTTTCGCCCATCATCAGGGACGGAATATTGGCAGCGTGCTCGACCACCTCGATGCCCCGCCAGACGTCGCCTTTGGCATCCTCGAAGGTTTTACCGGTTTCGCTGGAGAGAATCTCCGCAATTTCATCGTGATGCTCTTTTAACAGCGCCTGGTAACGCATCATCACCCGGGCCCGCTCGGATACCGGGGTTTCCTTCCAGGCCTTGAACACTTCACCGGCGTTGTCGATGGCACGGCGCATTTCCGAGGCTGTGGTGCAGGGCGCGCGGGCAATCACTTCATTGGAGGCAGGATCAGTGACGTCGATCCACTGGTCGGTCTGGCTTTCCACGAACTCACCAGCGATATAGAGAGGTACGGTTTTCATAGCGATATTTCCTGTCATTGTTGTAGGTATCGGAGGTCAATGCCCTCAGGATTGCCTCAAGCCTAGCACAGGCCCCGGCGGTTTCATGATTGACTAAGTTTCGACCATGATGGATTATCTTTCGATATGTTAAAAATAAAGCAACGTCTATGACCAGAACTTCCCAGTGGCCGGTACCGCCGGACAGCGTACGTTATGTCATCCCCAACCCGGTTATACGCAGCCTGTCGCGGCATCCGCTGACCCGTGACCTTTACCCGCTGGCGTTTGGCCACTATCGGCGGGCAGCAGGCCATCACATGCACAGGGAGCAGCACGGCGACGATCTTCTGATCCACTGCACCGAGGGGGAGGCGTATCTCAGTGTCGAGGACGAACCCTGCCTGGTCAGCGCCGGTGACCTGGTACTGATACCTGCCGGAGCAGCCCACCGCTATACCGCCGCCCCGGAGAATCCATGGACTATCCATTGGGTGCACTATGCTGGCCCACTGGCGGCGCACTTTCGTGAACACATGGGATTTACCGGGGGTATCCGGGTACAGCACATTGGCCGACAGCCCAGGTTACTGGTGGACTTCAACGGATTACTGTCGGTCAGGCAGACCGGCTTCCGCAGTCCGGAACTGGTGCACGTGGCCAACCGCCTGCGGCAATTGCTGGCGGCGGTTCCCCTGAGCGCCGGCAAAGCCGGGCATGCGCAGCAACCGGACCTGGAGACAATCCATAAATTCATGCACGAACATTTGAGCGAGCGTATTTCCCTGGGCCAGCTTGCCAACCTGACCGGCCTCTCACCCTCACATTTTGCCACCCGCTACCGGGCCATGACGGGGGTGTCCCCCATCCAGCACCTGCTACACCTGAAAGTCGAACAGGCCTGCCAGATGCTGGACACCACTGATCATTCCTTTACCCGTATCAGTAGCATGCTAGGCTACGATGACAATTACTATTTCTCCCGGTTGTTCAAAAAAGTTATGGGTCAGGCGCCGAGCGATTACCGCCACAGTCATCGACACTAGCAGGCGCCGGCCCGACTGGCGCCGGCAAAACCGAATCCACATCGACGATAAAGGAAAACAGGCATGGCGAATGCAAAAGGCTACGCAGCTGAATCCGCCGAATCCGGACTGGCGCCCATCAGCTTTGAGCGCCGGCAACCGCGCCCGGACGACGTCTCCATCGAGATCGATTACTGCGGCGTTTGCCACACCGATATCCATTTCGTGCAGAACGACTGGGGTGTCACCGAGTTTCCGGTGGTACCGGGCCACGAGATCATTGGCCGGGTGACCGCTGTCGGGCCAGAGGTTAAGAACCATAGCGTTGGCGATACTGTCGGTGTTGGCTGCATGGTGGATTCCTGCCGCACCTGCCCGGCCTGCGAGTCCGGCCTGGAGCAGTATTGCTCCGAAGGCATGACGGCCACCTACAACGGTGTTGACCGGCACGACGAGAGCATTACCTACGGCGGCTACTCGGACAGGATTGTCGTCAGCGAGCGCTTCGTGGTGAAGGTCCCTGAAAAACTTGACCCGGCGGCTGCCGCGCCAATTCTGTGCGCCGGCATCACCACCTATTCACCGCTGCGCCACTACGGCATAAAGCCAGGCGATAAAGTCGGCGTCATCGGTATGGGCGGCCTTGGCCACATGGGGGTGAAATTTGCCAGGGCACTGGGCGCGGAAGTCACCCTGTTTACCCGCTCGGAAAGCAAGGTTGCCGAGGCCAGAAAGCAGGGCGCTGACCACGTGATTATCTCCACCGACCGGGCCCAGATGAAAGCCGCCAGGGAAACCTTCGACTTCATGCTGGATACAGTGCCGGTCCAGCACGACCTGAACCCCTACCTGAGCGCCCTTAAATTCGATGGCACTCATATCCTGGTTGGACAGCTGGACCCCATTGAACCGCCGCTGCAGGCCGGTGCTCTGGTAGGCAGGCGTCGTGTGCTGGGCGGTTCCCTGATCGGCGGCATGCCCGAAACCCAGGAAGTGCTGGATTTCTGCGCCGAACACGACATCACCTGCGACATAGAGATGCTGGATATCAGAAACATCAACGAAGCCTACGAGCGCATGAAACAGGGCGACGTGAAGTACCGCTTCGTGATTGATATGAAGACTCTCAGAGCAGTGTAAATGAACAGACCCGGAGAGCCTTCATGAGACTGGTCTGCATATCCGACACCCATAGCATGCATCGCCAGATTGCGGTGCCGGACGGCGACGTTCTGATCCACGCCGGGGATTGCCTGGGGGCAGGCACGGTTGCCGAACTGGAAGATCTCGACAACTGGTTCTCCGAACAGCCGCACCGTCACAAGATCCTGATCGCGGGCAACCACGACTGGTGCCTTCAGGATGAGCCGGCAGAGGCCGAAGCACTGCTCAGAAACGCCATTTACCTGCGGGATTCCGGCATCGCGATTGAAGGCCTCAGTTTCTGGGGCAGCCCCTGGACACCGGTGTTCTTCGACTGGGCCTTCAACCTCACCCGCGGCCCCGCCATTGCCGGGCGCTGGGAGCAGATTCCGGGCGATACCGATATCCTGATCACCCATGGCCCTCCCGCGGGCATTCTCGACCAGGTAGTCACAGCGACCCACGCCGAGTCGGTGGGATGCGACGATCTGGCCCGGGAACTGGAAAGGCTACGGCTGAAAATGCACGTGTTCGGGCATATTCACGAAGGCCATGGCCAGCAGCGCCTGGGTGACTGCCTGTTCGTCAATGCCAGCACCTGCAACAGCGCCTTCAGGCCACTGAACCCGCCGATTGTGGTGGATCTCTGAGGCGCCGGTTTCAGCGCTCGGCAACCACCCGCTCAACCACACTGCGAAGCTCCGGGGAATCCGGCTTTACCCGGCTGGGAAACGCCCCCACAACCTCGCCCCGGCTATTCAGCACATATTTGTGAAAGTTCCAGCGGGGCTGGCTACTCTGGCTGTTAATGCCCTGGAACACCGGATTAGCGGCGTTTCCGGTCACGGCGGTAGGCGCAATCATGGTGAAGGTCACGCCATAATTCTTGAAACAGACACTGGCCGCTTCAGCTTCGCTGTCTGCTTCCTGGCGAAAGTCGTTACTGGCGAAGCCGACCACCACCAGGCCCTGGTCCCGATACTCCTGGTGGACCTGCTCGAGGCCATCGAACTGGCCGGTGAAACCGCAGCGGCTGGCGGTATTGACGACCAGCATGGGCTTGCCAGCGGCCATGTCACAAAGATTGACCGACTCCGACGAATGCAGCTTGCGCAGGTCATGGTTGAGGTAGGCCGGGCACTCGGCAGCCAGAACCGACGCCGAGGTCAACATTAAGGTCAGGGCAATCAGGGCTCGCATATCGGCTTCTCCATAGGGCATCATCATTGCTCAGTCTATAGTTTACGTTCGAGCCGGCAAAACAGTTTCCATGACACCCGCAGCAACCCGACATTCCGCTCTCCCCGGCACCGCCGACCTGGACAATCCGCTGTACTACCTCGAAAACTTCGAGACAGTGGTGCGGTGGGTGCGAGAGCACCACAGTGATTTGCTGACAACCCTGGAGACCGGGCATATAGACAGCCTTGTGGCGCTGAACCAGCCTGAACGGGCATTGCTGGCACGACTGGTCATGCGCACCGGCGAGCTGTTCCGGGTGGAAAAGCTAAATTACCCCGAGCTCGGGCTGTCAGCGCAGAACGCCGCGAATGCACTGGTGCGCCATGGCTGGATTGATGACAACCCGGAGGTCCCTCTGGCCGAGCTCTTCCGCCTGTTCACTGTTGCCGAACTTCGCCCTGCCCTGACCGGGCAGATCGCCGCTGCTGGCCTGCCAGTCACCGCAGCAAAGGGGCGGCTGAAAGAGGTCCTGACACCGCTGAATCCCGACCCCGTTCCGGTAGACCACTGGTTGCCCGGTATCCAGACCCGGGTCATTGGCCTCAACCACATGGAGCTGTTTGACCGCCTGCGGCTGATGTTTTTTGGCAACCTGCGCCAGAGCTGGTCCGACTTTGTGCTGGTGGAACTGGGCCACCAACAGTATGAGCAGGTCGTTATTTCACCCCGATCCCGGGCCTTTGACACCCGCGATGATGTGGACCGCTACCTGGTCATGCAGCGCTGTCGGGAACGCCTCGACGACGGTGAATCACCGGCGACGGTATGGCAGGACCTGCCTCCGGCCAATGCCAATGCCTGGCTGGAAAGCCGGCGGGGACGGTTGCTGTTCGAGCTGGGCAAGCGGGCGGAACGTAGCGGCAATACCGGGCTCGCGTTGTCCGCCTACAGCGCCAGCGGTCATCGTGAAGCCCGCCTGCGGCAGCTGCGGCTGCTGGAGCGCCTCAGGCGCCACCGCGAGGCCTGGGATCTGGCCCGGGCCGGCGCAGCCGAAGCAGGATCGGGAATGGATCAGAGAGGGCTTGAGCGCATCCTGTCACGATTGGCGAAAAAGCTGGACGAAGCCCTGCCCCCGGCCCCTGCACGCCCGGCGCTCCTGAGCTTTACCCTGGCGCTGGAAAATCCGGAGGGACATTCCGTGGAGTGGGCGGTCGGGCAACACCTGACCCGGCCGCAGGCTCCGGTGGCCTATGTCGAAAACACCCTGATCAATGGCCTGTTTGGCCTGCTGTGCTGGCGCGCCCTGTTCGCGCCCGTGCCCGGCGCGTTTTTCCATCCGTTCCATAGCGGCCCCGCGGATCTGTATCGGGAAGATTTCGTGGCACGCAGGCAGGCACTGTTCGAGGACTGCATCGGCGCCCTCGCCACCGGCGATTACAAAGCCCGCATCCGTAACACCTGGCGTCAGAAGCAGGGCCTTGCCTCACCATTCGTGATCTGGCCGGCGCTGCCGGAGGACCTGCTGGAACTGGCCCTGGAGTGCATTCCGGCACGTCATCTCGAGCTGATGTTCCGCCGCCTGCTGGACAACCTGCGGGAACACCGGAGTGGTTTCCCCGATCTGATCCGTTTCCAGCCAGACCAGGCTGACCCCGACCGGCGCTATGAAATGATCGAGGTGAAAGGCCCGGGCGACCGCCTGCAGGACCACCAGACCCGCTGGCTGGAATTCTGTGTCAGCCATGAGATTCCGGTCTCTGTGTGCTACGTGCGCTGGACCGGAAGCGCCGGATGAGTGCGCCAAGGGTAGCCGTGCGGACCCTTTGCGAATTCGCCGCCCGTAAGGGTGACCTGGACCTGCGCTATACTCCGGCACCCACCGCGGAAGAGGGCATTGCCGGCCATGGCGCCCTCCAGGCCCGGCGCGGGCCTGGCTATCAGAGCGAGCGAGTGCTGGCAGGCCGGTGTGGCAGCCTGCTGGTCAGCGGCCGGGCCGACGGCTGGGATCCGGTTATTGGACGGCTGGAGGAAATCAAGACCCATCGTGGTGATCTGTCCCGGGTCCGCGAAGCCCAGCGCCATCTCCATCGCGCCCAGTTACGGGCCTACGGCGCCCTGCTGTGCCGGGAACAAAACCGCCCGGAAATAGAGCTTGCGCTGATCTATTACGATGTTGGCAAGGACCGGGAAACGCCGGTCATCGAAACCGCCACCGCCGCCGCACTCTGGCAGGAGCTCGAGCAGCTTTGCGCGCTTTACGCCGGCTGGGCCGAACAGGAACAGGCTCATGAGCTGGCCCGAAACCGGGCGTTGTCCGCACTGAGATTTCCTTTCCCGGATTTCCGACCCCGGCAACGGGCACTTGCGGAAACGGTTTACGTCAACAGCGTCCGCAACCAGTCCCTGCTGCTGGAAGCACCGACCGGCCTGGGTAAAACCATGGGCACCCTGTTTCCCGCACTCAAGGCAATGCCGGTGGCGAAGCAACACCGGCTGTTCTACCTCACCAGCCGCAACACCGCCCGCCAGGTAGCCATCGACGCGGTCGATCTCCTTGCCCGTGCCCAGACTGAACCAGTGCCAATCCGCATCCTGGAACTGGTGGCCAAAGATCACGCCTGTGAACATCCGGACAAGGCCTGCCACGGCGATTCCTGTCCGCTGGCCAAAGGCTTTTTTGATCGTCTGCCGGCAGCCCGGCAGGTTGCCGCCCGGCACCCCGGCATTCTGAATCAGCAGACCCTGGCCCGCATTGCAGTGGACCACCAGATCTGCCCCTATTTTCTGGCCCAGGAGATGGCCCGCTGGTGCGACCTGGTCTTCGCCGACGTCAACCGCATGTTTGACCAGTCCGCCCTGCTGCACGCCCTGATCCGCCAGAACAACTGGCAGATCGGGCTGCTGATTGACGAGGCCCACAACCTGGTGGACCGGGCCCGGAGCATGTACTCCGTCACCCTGAGTCAGCGGCGGCTGCTGCGGGCAAAGCGGCAGGCCCCGGCAACCCTCAAGTCCGGCCTGAACGGTGTTGCCCGGGCCTGGCAGTCGCTGCTCCGGGAGCAGACGCCCGGGCCTGGCGGACCAGCGGTAAATCTGACCGCGCTGCCCGGCGGCCTGGTTGCAGCCCTGAACCGGCTGGTGTCGGCGATCGGCGACTACCTGGCGGACCATCCGCCGGACCTGGCCCTTCAGGAACTGTTGTTCGAATGCCTGGCCTTTTCGCGGCTGGCGGAGGTTTTTGGCGATCATTCACTGTGCGAGCTGGCCCGCCCGCGCCGGGGTGAAGCCCGTCTGTCAATTCAGAATCTGATTCCAGCGGACTTTCTGGCCGGACGTTTTGCCGCTGCGCAATCCACCTTACTGTTTTCCGCCACCCTGTCCCCCGGGGAATACTACCGCGACCTTCTGGGCCTGCCGGACACTACCCTGTTCCGCTCGCTGCCCGGGCCCTTTAATGCCGACCAGCTTCAGGTTCATTTCACCCCGGATATCAGTACCCGCAAGCCTGACCGTGAGCGCTCCCTGGTACCCATTGCCCGGTTGATCGCCCGTCAGTACCGGGCAAGACCGGGCAATTACCTGGCCTTTTTCAGCAGCTTTGCCTATCTCGACCAGGTCAGCGACGCACTCGCACAATCAGCGCCGGACATCCCCCAGCGGGTTCAGCGCCCGGGCATGTCAGGCCCGCAACGGCAGGAATTTCTGGAGGCGTTCGGGGAAGACAGTGAAGGGGTGGCGTTTGCGGTGCTGGGGGGCATTTTCAGCGAGGGTATCGATCTTCCGGGGAACCGTCTGATCGGCGCCTTTATCGCAACCCTGGGACTCCCGCCCTTCGACAACTGGCACGAAATCCTGCGCCAGCGACTGGACCGGCGTTTTCAGGCGGGCCAGGCCTATACCTACCTGATACCCGGTATGCAGAAAGTGGTGCAGGCCGCAGGCCGGGTGATCCGCACCGAGCAGGACCGGGGGGTGATCTGGCTGATCGATGACCGGTTTTTGCAGCCGGATATTCGTGGACTGCTGCCGCGCTGGTGGTGATCCGGGGAAACGCCTGACGAATTTGTTATCCTTGCGGGTATTTTCAATCTGGAGCTTTCGATGTCGCATACAGCGTTCGCATCCGGCGGCCAATCATCAGGCCGCAGACTGCCCTATTCACTGCTCGAGCTGGCTTCCGTCAGAGAGGGTGATTCCGTCGGCCAGACCCTGGCCAACAGCGTGGCTTACGCCCGACATGGCGAAAAACTGGGATTCAACCGGTTCTGGCTCGCCGAGCATCACAATATGGAAGGGATCAGCAGCTCTGCGACCGCGGTCCTGGTAGGCCATATTGCGGGCGCGACCAGAACACTGAGGGTCGGTTCCGGCGGCATTATGCTGCCCAATCATCCACCCCTGGTCGTCGCCGAGCAGTTCGGCACCCTGGAAAGCCTCTACCCGGGGCGCATTGACCTGGGGCTTGGCCGCGCGCCCGGGACCGACCCGGTCACCAGCCGGGCGCTGCGCCGGGACAATCTTGGCGCCGAACAGTTTCCGGAGGACGTGGCCCAGTTACAGACCCTGCTCGGCCCCCTGAAGTCCGGTCAGCAGGTAAAAGCCATTCCCGGCGCCGGCACCAATGTGCCGGTCTGGCTCCTGGGTTCCAGCCTCTACAGCGCGCAACTGGCGGCCCAAAGGGGACTGCCCTATGCCTTTGCCGGGCACTTTGCCCCGCGCCTGTACCGCGAGGCGCTGAACCTATACCGTAGCCAGTTCCGGCCGTCCGATACCCTGAAACAGCCCTACGCCATGCTGGCCCTGCCCGCCGTCCCCGCCGACACCGACGAAGAGGCGCGGTTTCTGGCAACCACCAGCTATCAGCGCATTCTGGCACTGTTCAGAGGCCAGCCGCTGTGGATGAGACCCCCGGTGGCCTCCATGGACGGCCTCTGGAACAGCGGGGAACAAGCCGCGGTGCAGAGTTTCCTGGCATTGCAGTTGCTGGGCAGCGCGGACACTATCAGCCAGCAGCTCGGCAGAATCCTTGACTCAGTGGAAGTGGACGAACTGATGTTCACCGTCGACCTGTATGACCCGGAAAAACGCCGTCACGCCCTCGATATCCTTGCGGCTACCCGCCCCCAAAACCAGCACGGAACCCGAACCGAAAACAGGAGCCTGTCATGACCAACCACATTCATGTGTTCTTATCCCACGGCCTGGAAAGCGGCCCGGACAGTACCAAGGTGACGACTTTGAAAGCCGAAGCCGAAACCTTTGCCGGCGTAACCGCCATTGCGGTGGACCACCGCAGCACCAATGACCCGGTCACCAGGATGCAACAGATGCGGGCAGCGATTGATGAGTCCGGCGCCCGGCCGGAAAACGTTATTCTGGCCGGCTCCAGCATGGGCGGCTGGGTCTGCGCCCAGACCAGCGCAGACACCCCGGTACTGGGCTGCTTTCTGCTGGCACCAGCCCTGAACATGCCGGACTATCCCGGCTCCAGCCCCGCAATCAGGGCCGGACACACCCAGATTATCCACGGCTGGCACGACGATGTGGTACTGCCGATGCCGGTTATTGAACTGGCAAGGGATCAGGATCTGCCGCTGCTGGTTCTACCCGATGGCCACCGGCTGCAGGACAGCCTGCCCCGGGTGGTGACTGAATTTCGCCGGTTCATGAATGACTGCCTGTCTGACTGAGGGGGTGGCGAGCAAGCAGGGAAAGCTTTGCAGAACACGCTGTAAATACGTCCCTGTACGCTCGGCCTCCGCCATCCCTGGCGGAGGACGGTTCTGCAAAGCTTTCCCTGCTTGCTCACCCGCGGACGCGGACAGGCGCCGACACTAAACCAGTAACCTCGCTAATCCGGATGCTCTTACAACACTGCGGCCAACAGCTTCCCGCAACACCGACTCCCGGGGCACCGCAAGACTGAGCCAGTGCCGGGCACGGGTAATGCCGGTATAGACCAGTTCCCGGGTCAGTACCGGGGTGAGCCGGTCCGGTATCACCAGGCAGGCGTGGGTAAACTCCGACCCCTGGGATTTGTGCACGGTCATCGCGTATACGGTTTCCAGTGACTGCAGACGGCTGGGGGATATCCAGCGAATACGCCCGCTGCCGTCGCTGGAGGGAAACGCGACCCGCAGGGTCTGGACCGGCTCGCCCTGGTCATTGCGATCCCAGGGAACGCTCAGGGTCACGCCGATATCGCCGTTCATCAACCCGAGATTGTAATCATTGCCGGTGACCAGCACCGGGCGTCCAGCGTACCAGCCCTCGGTGCGCTCAATAAGCCCATTACGGCGCAGCCGCGCAGCAATTTCCCGGTTAAGCCCCTCTACGCCGAATGGGCCCTGGCGAAGCGCGCAGAGCACCTTGAAGTGGTTAAATGCCTGGAGCACCTCGGCGGCCCATGCATCCCAGTGCTCACGCGCGCAAGCGTCAGTCTCACCGCCAGCAGCCATTGGCTTCCGGTCCCGGATGATCCGCAGGTAATGGCCATAACCCACCGGCGGGACAACCGGTGTCCCATTGATCAGCCGCCCCTGACCTTTATTCCGGAACTGGTCTGGGCTGCCGGTAAGGGAATGATCTG
>Ga0209949_1000152_pt1 | contig 38917 bp, 26 predicted proteins | sample SalPonC_black_MG_FD_185711 | JGI IMG/M metagenome (GOLD analysis project Ga0209949, IMG submission 185711) | Salt pond soil microbial communities from South San Francisco under conditions of wetland restoration - Salt Pond MetaG... | ecosystem: Environmental > Aquatic > Marine > Intertidal zone... | reverse complement strand
GGAACGAAGTTTTGACGATCGGATACTCCCTATTGGAAGGTCTGGCGTCTGATATCTGGTTTCTGACGTCTTTTTGATCCGACAAGATTAAATTCCCTGTACTTAGCTCGGGGCTCGAAGGGGTCATGACCGGGAAGAAGACCGGAATGGCGGCCAACTCCTCCAGCACCCCGTTGGCCTCACCGGTGGCCCCGGCAAAGGCGATCCTGCCGTCCCGCACTACGATGGCCTCAACGTACTGCGGCTCGTCACCTTCCATGGTAAGGAAATCGCCGTTGTAATAAACGGAGGCGGACGATGCCGTCTCACTGGTCTCCTGAATATTCCCGCCACAGCCGGCGAGCGCTCAGGCAAATAGAAGAAGAAAAAAACCGATTCATTTTTTTGATTTTGGTTGTCGGCCGGTCAATGCAAGCACTGAACTGCCGAATGTTCAAATTGGAGCAACAACAAGTTATCAAGGTAATGGGAGCGATGCAATTTACTTTGGAAACAAAAGGGTAGCCGCCGTGCGTACGCCCCAGTTGGCGCGGGCCCCTTCGGGCGCCGCCAGATTAAAGCGAGGACCGATGGCCAACTGCACTTTTTGTTTGCCAAAGCTGGTGACGCCGTTGATGAAGGGATTAAACCACAGCGTCGTCTGGCTCGCGGTCCAGTTTTGCGTGAACTCAAAATTGACACCTGCCCCTGCTCCGCTTGACCAGTTGTAGATGGCGAATGGCTGGACAAACAACTGATTGACATCCGGGCGCTCGTCGTTGCCGGCCACGCTCCAGAGCTGATTGATAAGCCCGCCGTAGGTCCAGCCGCCCGATTGTTTGAGGGCTACGGTGGTAGGGCCGACGGCGAACTGTTTGGTCGTGAACATTTCCGGGGCGCCGATGGGCAGCAGCAGCGCCGGCCCGGCGCCCCAGGTAAAGCCGTTTTTCGAATCCTTAGGACTGAAAAAGCCGCTGTACAGGGCATCGGCCATCCCGGTCTGGCGTTCGCCCGGACCGGTGATGCTGTACTGAGCGACCACCGGTACGATGATGCGATTGATCAGGTTTAACTTCTCGCTGATGGATATGGGCACCACCGGCTGAAAGTTCATCGTATTGCGCGTGCCTTCCCATTGGCCGATCCCGAAGTCGGCGTTGTTCTGAAAGGGCACGCTGATGAGCGAGGCGACCGGGTTGGCCAGTTGCTTGGCCAGGTCGGCGGCGTCCTGCTGGCTGAAAAGGGGGAAGGCGATTGCCCATACTGCCGGCAATAGAAAAACACGAATGCTGTTGGTTTTCATTTTTTTATTTACTACCTCCTTTGGTCATCTCCTCAATTTGTTTCTGCACTTTACCCAGGCTCCAGTCGCCTGCGGTTTGGCTCGGCGGATAATCCTTAAAAGTAGAAAGAAAGTTAAACGCGTACACTTGTATGGCCCCCAAAATATAAGCCCGGTCGATGTACCAGTCGTAATAGGTATTGGATCCTCCCAGGGCTTTTTCGAAGGGGTCTCTGCGCAGGTTGATCAGGTAGGGCGCCCGCAGTTCCACGAAAGGTTCCAGCCAGATTTGCAACTTATCGGCTCTGTTTTCCAGGAACATGGCTTTCCAGTCGCCGTAGCGGAGGGCGGCGATATCCCCGCCGTCGGTCACATAGATGAATCCCTTTCTCGGAGACTCTTCGACCTGGCCGGTGAGATAATCCAGCTGGTTAATACCGTCTATGTAGTTTTTGTAGGTTCTGCCGTTGAGGGATACCCCGTTTTTGAGTTGGCCGGTGATATTTTCATTTCCGGCGATAGCGGCAAAGGTGGGCAACCAGTCTTCGTGCGCCACGATCCCGTTCAGCGTCACGCCTGCCGGAATTTTTCCGGGCCATTTGATAAAAGCCGGCACGCGGAAGGCGCCTTCCCAGCTGCTGTTTTTCTCTCCGTGGAAAGGGGTGGCGCCTGCATCCGGCCAGGTGTTGAAATGGGGGCCGTTGTCGGTGGAATATAATACGACGGTATTGTCGGCGATGCCGAGTTCATCGAGCAGGTCCAGCAGTTCCCCGACATGCATGTCGTGTTCGATCATGCCGCAGGTGTACTCGTCGGCATGGGGATACTTTTCTCTGATCCTGGCCATTTTCTCTTCGTTCACGTGCGTGCGAAAGTGCATGCGCGTGCCGTTCCACCAGGTGAGGAAGGGCTTGCCGGCCTCTACCTGCTCCCGTATGAATCGCTTGGCTTCGGCCAGGGTTTCATCATCGACGCTTTCCATGCGTTTTTTGGTCAGGGGGCCGGTGTCCTCGATGCGCTGTCCGCCCTTGCCGTCCGCCCAGCTGTGGATGACGCCGCGGGGCCCGAACCGCTCGCGGAAGGTTTGGCCGTCCGCCAGGACCATATCGGCGGGATAGTCCTCATTTTCGGGCTCTTCTTCGGCATTTAAATGGTAGAGGTTGCCGAAAAACTCGTCAAAGCCATGCATTGTCGGCAAATGCTCGTCGCGGTCGCCCTGATGGTTTTTGCCGAACTGCCCGGTGGCATATCCCTGGGCTTTCAAAACGGTAGCAATAGTAACATCGCTTTTCTGCCAGCCCTCCAGGGCTTTCGGCATGCCCACCTTGGTCATGCCGGTGCGAACGGGCACGTTGCCGCCCAGGAAGGCCGCGCGGCCCGCGGTGCAGGACTGCTGCCCGTAGTAGTCGGTGAAGGCCACACCCTCCCTGGCGATGCGATCGATGTTGGGCGTCTGATATCCCATCATGCCGCGATTGTTGTGGCTGATGTTCCAGTAGCCGATGTCGTCGCCCCATATGACGAGGATATTGGGGCGCTCTTCATTCTGGCTGAATGCGGAAAGGAGGGTTGCAAGCAGGAAAACAATGGAAAGGTTGATTATTTTCATCTTTATTGGGTTTTGATTATTTGGACGTCTGACATCTGGCATCTAAAGTCTGCTAATCATTGAATTTCAAAACATCGGATCAATGATTACTTCATGCCCAATTCATCTGTTGTCTTTTTGTACACCGTTTCGCCCTCTTTAATCGTTTCCAGCACCTGGATATCCTTGATAACGTCGGGCTGTACCTTCAGCGGGTTCCGGTCCAGGATGACCAGGTCGGCCAGTTTTCCGGCCCGGATACTGCCCTTCAAATCCTCTTCCCGGTACTGATGCGCCACGTTGATGGTCATGGCTTGTAACCCTTCATAAGGCGCGACGCGCTGTTCCTCCCCGATCACCTCGTCGCTGCGGGAGATGCGGTTGACCGCCGACCACAGCACGAAGGGTTGATCGAGGGGCGCCACCACGAAGTCGGTGTGGTTGGTGGGCCGTAAGCCCGCATCGATGGCGTCGCGCATGGGACTGATGTAGGCGGCCTGCTCCGGTCCGCGGTTGGCGATGTGGGCATCGGCGAAGTAGTAGGTGTGCAGGGTGTAAAAAGAAGGGGTAATCTTATACTCGACATATTTGGGAATATGATCCGGACGCGTAAACTGGGCGTGGATGAGGGTGACGTTGCGGTCCCTGGTCAGGTCACCGGCGGCGGCGTATTCGTGGGCCGCGAAGAAAGCGTCGACGGCCGCATCGCCGTTGGCGTGCAGGTTGAGCGGGACGCCCAGATCGTACACCATTTTCACGTATTTGTTGATCTCCTCCTGCGGGAAGGTGAGTTCACCCTTCCAGTTTTGCTCTCCGCCGGGCCCGCCGGTGAGATAGGGCGTCGTAAAGGCTGCGGTGCGGGCCTGCGGCGACCCGTCGATGGTGATCTTCACCCCGCCGATCTTGAAGTGGTCGTTATAGGTTCCCCAGTTGTCGACCGGAAATTCCTCCAGAATTTTTTCCAAATCCGTAATGAAGGGATAGGCGACAATATCGATGATGTTGGCGCCAGCTCCGGTGACCCGCTGCATCAACTGCATATCCTTAGAATGGGTAGCGCCTTCGTGGGCGGTGGTGATGCCGTTTTCGGCGTACAGGCGTTGCGCGGCTTTGCTCCACTCGACCTCCTGTTCCGGCGTCGGCAGGGGCAGGGAGCCGAAGATGGACAGGTAGGCCGTCTCCATGATCAGGCCGTAGGGTTCGTTGGTGCCCGGCTTGCGTACGATAATGCCGCCGGGAGGCGTTTCGGTTTCGGCCGTCACCCCGTATTTTTCCAGCGCCGCGGAGTTGAGTACGGCGCCATGCATGGAGACGTGCCCCACCAGGACGGGATTGTTGGGCAGGGCCTCGTCGAGGTCGTCGCGGTTGAGCAGGCGCCCCTCCGGCATGACGGTATCGTCGTAGCCGTAGGCCTGGATGAGTTCCCCGTCCGGAATGCCGTTTTCCGCCTTGAAGCGCCGGAGTTCTGCTACGATGGCAGCCACATCCTTGCCCGGTCCCGAGGGCGGCGGGTACAGATTGAGCTGATTGGCGACCGACAGGGAGCTGATGTAATGACTGTGGGCGTCGATGAAACCGGGCAAGAGGGTCTTGCCTTGCAGATCCACCTCGGTAAAGCCCGCTCCCGCCGCCTTTTCGGCTTCGGCTTTGGCGCCGGCGAAGGCGATCTTGCCGTCTTTGACGACGACGGCTTCGGCATACTGCGGCGCGTCACCCTCCATGGTGAGGATATCGCCGTTGTGGTAGAGGGTGGAGGACGCGTCGGCTTCAGTTGTCTGCCGGGCATTTTCGGCGCAGGCGCCGAGCAACAGCAGGCCGAGGAAAAAAAAGGAGAGGATTGATCTCATGATGATGTTATTTAAAAAAAGCTTTTTCGAAGCGCGTAAAAGGGGCGATTCTCATCAGTTGATTTTTTTTGCAGTATTCCATTTCATGTTCCGGAGTTTTAATCGCGCTAAAATTTGCAGTTATTCTATGATTAGTTTTCCGTTGTTTTTGGTTAAATACTCAATAATAGAAGCTTTGCTTACAGGTACGTAGGATCTGAGTAAGGCTGCGAAAGGCGTTGGGGTATTGATGTTGTTTTTTTCGTTTGGATTGTTAAAATGAATGGTGAATGTCCCGTCTTCATTGGGGATAGCTGTGCTATTGGACAGGGAAGCTTTATCTTCTGCTAACCATCCTTCCCTGTTGTAGGTGGTAATGGACCAAAATCCGCCTTTTTCGTAATTCAGATCAGCCGGCTTAAAAGTAATTTTAGAGGGAAGGCATTTGCCATTTTCCACCTTTGTGTTATTTACCAAATCCAGATAACCTGCATCTTCTATCGGCAATCCACCCCATCCATAGGCAGTCGCATATAAATGGCCCTGGGGATCTGTATTCGTAGGGGTGCCCATGATATTGGACGAATTTTTCAGAAGTCCTCTTTTCACATCATCAATCAGGACATTCCGAATTTCCTCCATTTTTTCTAATGGAATCACAATATCGGGCGTGGTGTAGGGAATAGCCGAGTTTGCTTTAATAACAGCGGCACGCTGCCTGCGGTGGGCATCTTCCAACCCCTCCTGATCTTGCGTTTTTTTGCGGGTGCGCATGTTCAGATAGACGTATGTGCCATAAGTCAGGTGGTCAGGAGTCAGGGTAATCCGCTCTCCGGGATACAGTGTTTTCACGGTATAGTTCTGCATATCAATAATCTGAATCACCTGAAAAGTTTCTCCGGGAGGCAGGGAGATGGTAGCTCCCTGAGAAACGTCCACCACCGCACTGGAATAAACGACATCCTGATTTTCCCGGATAACCTGCTGTGTTTTTACCATACTTACCTCATCCTGGTGGGCCCATTCATTTACCGGTGCTTTTTCCAGGCTTCTCTTAATGTTGAAGTCTGTTTCAGAGACTTTATAGGCAAAATCGGATACATTAAAATCGGCGGGAGTATGCTGGCCATTTTTGGCGTATGCCTCTACCATAGTTGATGATTTCGGCGGATCAGACGGAGAAACCACCTTGGGTTCCTGATTACAGGATGCAAAAATCAATAATACCAGGCCTGCAAAGCAGATGTTTTGTTTGTTGGCATTCATAATGGTTCTCTTTTATTTTTTTGAATAGAAGCAACCGCAACATCAATGCGATCATCTTCTTTAATGCCCCCAGACATTATCCCCATGTGTGAAAAAATGAGTCATCCCGAATATTACTCGAAATCCGGGATGACTCAAACCTGGGTTTCACCTCGCCGTCGCCGAGAACTTGTTGATGATGGTCGTCAGATCCCCCACACTGGGCGAGAAGCTGGGCTGCCGCGGCGGGTAGTCCTTGAACGAGTTGACGAACTCGGCCATTTGCATCATGGCCGGACCGAAGAGCCAGGAGCGGTTTTCGGCCCACTCGTCGTAGCCGCGGGCCTCGGTGAAGCGTTCGAAGGGGTCCAGCTTCAGGTTGATGATGTAGGGAGAGGTCAATTCGGCATTATCCGCCCGGAACCAGGTTTCCTGATCGCGGAACAGCAGCTTCCAGTTGCCGTAGCGCAGGCCGTGGAAGGTGGTTTCGGTGAAATAGTAGAAGTCCAGGCGTTTGCTCTTGCCCTGGCGCAGCACCACGTCACTCTGGTCGTAGCCGTCGAGGTGGATGCGATAGTTACTGTTCCCGATTTTCTTGCCGTCCAGCAGTTCCGTCTTCAGGTTGGGTTGCCCGAGCATGGACATGATGGTGGGCAGCCAATCTTCCATGGTCATGAACTCGCCCGTGCTGACGCCGGCGGGGATATGGCCATCCCACTTGACGAGCACCGGTACGCGGAAGCCGCCTTCCCAGCCGCCGACGCCTTTTTCGCCCCGGAAGGGTTGGTTGCCGCCGTCGGGCCAGGAATTGGAGGCCGCGCCGTTGTCGGTGGCGAACATGACGATGGTATTTTCATCCACGTCCAGTTCTTCCAGCAGGTCGAGCAGTTCGCCGACGATATCGTCCATTTCCTTCATCCCGTCGGCGTACAGGCCATACCCCGTAGCCCCTTCGTATTCTTCCGAGAGGTTAGTGCGGTAGTGCATGCGGGTGGTATTGTGCCAAACGAAGAAGGATTTATCATTATCAACAGCCTCGCGGATGAAGCGCTTGGATTGCTTCAGGATGTCCTTTTCCAGGGTGCGCTGGCGCTCGCGGCCGAAGGGACCGAGGTCTTCCACGCGTTGTTTGCCGCCACCTTCCGCCCGGGAGTGGGTGATGCCGCGCTGCTTGTCGAAGCCGAACTTCTCGACGGCCTCCGGCTCCTGCGGATAGTCGTACTGCTCGATGTATTCGCCGGCATTGAGGTGGTAGAGGATGCCGTAGAACTCGTCGAAGCCGTGCGCCGTCGGCAGGTGCTCGTCGCGGTCGCCCAGGTGGTTTTTGCCGAATTGTCCGGTAGCATAACCCAGCGGTTTGAGCAGCTCGGCCAGGGTGGGATCTTCCTTTTGTAGTCCCTGCGGTGCTCCCGGCAGCCCCACTGTGCTCAGTCCGGTGCGGATAGGATACTGTCCGGTAATGAAGGCCGCGCGGCCGGCCGTACAGGAGGCGTGTGCGTAATGATCCATGAAGATCATCCCTTCGTCAGCGATCCGGTCGATGTTGGGCGTGGCGTCGCCCATCATGCCGCGGTGATAGGCGCTGAGGTTCCACATGCCCACATCGTCGCCCCAGATGATGAGGATGTTGGGGCGCTCTTCGTTCTGGGCGTACGAGCCGCACAGCATCCACAGCATCAGCATTGAAGAAAAGAAAAATCGTTTCATTGAATATCGTTTTATTGATTTGAGTATACAATAGGTTCTTTTGCTCAGGTCTTCATCACCTATCTGTTCGACCAGTTCATTTCCAAATGCACTCTATTTCCTGCGCACCGCCCGGCCTTCTTTGACCGTTTACGGCGCCGATTGGTGAATGATGATCAAAAGAGCCCGGACGGCTGGTTTTGAGAAAGTTTCCCGTCCGGGCATTATGGTAGATTTACCTGTTTGGGTTCCTTAGACTAGAAATCTTATCAGACCGGATTCGGCATGGATAGCAAGACTCTGGGCATTGACACCTCGGCATTCTCTTCTCTTTCTTCCTGTTTTTTCCGGAATTTGGACGGGGTCATGCCGGTCACTTTTTTAAAGGCATTTAGAAAGGTCGTCCTGCTATTGAACCCCGCCACTCCGGCGACGCCTTCCAGCGTCAGATGATCCCACACCGGATCGTCAAAACGGCTTAGGATGTATTCAATCCGGTGCCGGTTGATCAGGTTATTGAAATTCGTATGATAAACAGAATTGATCGTCATCGAGAGGTGATGGCGGGGAATGCCGGTAGCCTCGACCATGTCATTCATGCGGAAATCAGTATTCAAATAAGGCCTTTCCGATTTCAGGTAAGATTCAATTTGTTCCTTGTAAAACTTATGCTTCTCCCGGGATAGCTTCATTTTCCTTTCACTGTCCGTATCTGTATTCCTATCGAACAACTTAAATTTCCCTGCGAAGGAAAAACTGTCGGCGAAACTCAACATAACGCCAATCAATAACCCCGAGAAAAAGCTTGAAAAAACAGCAAATAAGAAGAAGTAAGACATAGTTGATGGTTTTCACTGTCCGCGAGCCTGACAAGGCTGCAACTGATCGCGGACCGGGGTGTCAATAAAACACAAAGCAAACAACAGTAATGTATATTTAAGGGAAGCGTTTTGGAGCTTCATGGTTTGCTCATTTGGTTTTTTGTTAGAAAGCGGTTTAGGATCGCGTCCCAAATAACTGTCCGTTTTGACTTGATCTTTTTCTCCCAGGCGTCGTTGCTCCTCAGTCACAGAAACCCGGCTATGCTCCTTCGTCGTGCCTAGCCTGGAAAAAAATATCATCGTCAAATTCGGACACTTATTTAAAACGCGATCCTTAGTGATTTCCGGGAAAACCTCATAGTACTGCATGCAAGGTAGGGCATGGATTGAAATATACTTGTAGAATAAATTCGATCAACTTGTAGAAGAAGGGAAGTCTTATACAATTTTCTTTTTTCCATGAGAGCCCGGTACAGAAGCCAGGTAGCCCTAAGGGTCGGGAGCTAGTGCCTCCCACTAAGTAATTGATAAGTTTTCGGGAGACTATTTTGGCGGTAGCCGAGGCGCCCATTCAAGAGTGGGGTGCAGGGGCCCTACTCTTGAATCAGAAGATAGCCGTAGCTGAATGTCGTCAGGTTAAGGATTTTGAGCTGGTGTCTTCAGGGGGCCGCCTTAAAGCGGATTATTCATGGCAAGTCCATGAACAATGACGAAAAATGATTTAAAACCATTGATTTTCAAGAATTTGTGTCAGGATTAACCCTGACAATTGCAAAATTTTGGAGACCCAAATTTGGATATTTACCCTACTGAAGAAAAAGTGGGAATGATCTTTATAATTATTTGGCAACCAAGGTTTTGCAATTCATCAGCCCTTCGGGCAGAAAATTATTTGTGAATTTTCCGGGTTGAGGGGCCCTGTTCTTGAATCACATAGCCGGGAGTTCTGTGACTGAGGCGCAACACAGAGCAGGGCCGAAAGAGGCCGAAATTGTTGACAGGAATTTATCTGACAGAGTACTGAAGTCTGCCCGAAAAAAGGCCCAATTAACCGTATTGAACTTAATTACAGGGCTTATCGCTTACCACTCCCATCCTATGCCTGACAGGAAAGCGTAATCAGTTCCTCCCGCGCCTTCGGTAGGGCGATTATCATAGTTGAGATTGAAGCCCAGATGGACAAAGAAGTCGAGCGGTAGTTCGTACTTGGTATCAAAAGCCAACTCGAAGCGCCAGCGGCCGGCTTCTGTGAAGCTGGGATAGGCGACGGCACGGGAAAGCAGGCTGAAATCGCCGACATCGTACATATTGAGCTCCGTACCGAAATACCCTTCCAGGCTGCGCCGGTCGAGCGCATCGCTGGAGAAGTCTTCGTCGTTGTAGTTCAGGCCGGCGCCACCCCCCCAGTAAACCTTGTTTGTATGAATAATGTATTTGCCTATGCCCAGACTGGTTGTGGTCCGCAGGTTGATTTTTTGCTCCGTACTGGAGAAGAAGTTGAGTGTCGCTTTAGCGTACCAGTCGCGGGGTAAGAAATAACGAAAATTCATCCCTCCCTCGCCTCTCCGGATGGGATCGGTGGCATCCTGGTTGGAAGTCACGACGCTGTAGTAAAGGTCGGTCGACCAGCGGCGGGCCAGATAACCTAAATTGACGCTCAGATTGCTTTGCCGTAGGTTCCGCGCTCTGGTGAAACTAAATCCCACATTAACCGAGGCGTAGAGCCGGCTGGAAAAGGTTTCATCCACCGATTTCAAAAAAACGACGTCTTCGTGTTTCACCTCCCGTCTCATGCCCCCATCGGTCAGAATCGCGGTTTCGCCTTCCCCAATACTACTCAGGCGCCCGTTAAAACGAAGTCCGTTGGAGAGGGTGATCAGAAAACTCGTCTGGGTGTAGATTTCTTCAATATCATCCCATTTTATCTTGAAGTCACTGTCACTGTAATCAGTCTCCATCACCAGCACCCCCCTGTTCATACTTTTCACATCACCGACCATAAAGTTGCTATTGGTGAAAATCAAGGAATCCGTTTGAGCTCGTAGCCCTTGCATTATAAAGCAGAAAAACAAGATAAACCAAAGATTGAAACTAGAATTCATGCCTTTTTAACGCAAAGACAAAAAAAAACCAGACTTTCTTAACATTAGAAGCGAAAAAAGCGATTTAATTCATAAAACCGGTCATGACCGTGAAATTATAGCCGACAACGGGAACCTCTATTCCCCCGGCCGGTCGTAAGGTACATGTCCCTTCCACTCCCAGGGGGTGTAAGTATCGGCCAGGGCGATCTCCAGCAGGTATTTGTAAATGCCTTCTGCGTTGTCGCTGTTGCTCATGATCAGAACACCTTTGCCGGCTTCCGGGAAGAGGATGGAGTAGTGCTGAAAGCCCTCGCTGTGTCCTCCTTTGGAAAGGCCTTTGCCGTAAGGCGATTGCAATACTCCACAGCCCAGTCCGTAGCTTAGCTGAATGTCGTCATTGAGGGTAGAGTCTTTCTGAGCCAGGGGGCCAAACTGCCGGAGCGATCTTATCCGGATCTGCGGTTTGAAGATTTCTTCCCAGGAAGCCTTACTCAACAATTGCTGTTGCAAAGCTGCTTCCAGAAAGCGGCTGTAATCTGCCGGGGTGGTTTCCAGAGTGCTGGCCGAGCGAGGCTCGTTATCCTTATCTTTTTGATAGAGCGCTCCTGACGAATTATGACCGTAGGCGAAGTTATTTTCAAAGCGCGGTTGCCATTGATAGCTAGAGTTTTTCATCCCCAGCGGCTCGAATACTTTTTCCTGGGCGAGGTCTTCCAGACTCCTACCCGTCAGCTTTTCCAGCACCACCTGCAGATAGACCATCCCCTCTCCGGAATAACTGTAGCGGCTACCGGGTTCGAACTTTACCCTCAACTTTTGATCCGGTTCGAACCAGCGCCAGTTGGGAAGGCCGCTCGTGTGCGCCAGGCACATGCGGGGGGTGATCCGGTGGTAAAGGGAATCGTGTTTTAAGTCCGAGTAGTCATCGTGCCAGCGGGTTTGCGGCTCGTATTCGTAAATCTTTTTCGGCAGGTAGGATTCCAAAGGCGTATCCAGGTCAATCACCTTTTCTTCTACTAATTGCATCACCAGCACGGCGAAAACGGCTTTGCTCAAGGAGGCGCCGTACATGTTGGTGCTGTGTTGGAGAGAGGACCGGACCTCCAGGTTTTTGTAGCCGAAGGTTTGCTGAAAGACAGCCCGGTTATCATTAAATACGGTGATCGCCATGCCCTGCACGCGGGCTTCCTTCATCAGTTGTTCAATTTCGAGTTTTAAAGCCTCTGCCGAAATGACGGTGCCGTCCAGGCGTTCGATATCCTGCGCGCTAGCCCTGGAAGCCGGACCCAAACCGAGAGAAGCTACCAGCAGCAGGATAGCCAGGGCATTGTTTTCTTTCTTCCTGCCACGCTTCAGAAAGGGAATGGAAAGCGGATAATAGCATCGTTGCTTTTGCACGGCCATCGCGATATTGGCCAGCACGGCGATCAGAAAGTACAGGATAACGCCCAGAAAGATGAAAAAGCCGGCGCCTTCCAGGGTGAGCAGCGCCAGCATGGCAACCAGGAACAGGAGGGTTACTGTGATCTGAAAATTGATAACTGCTCTTCCGTGAACATCGTAGAGCGGATTGTCTTCTCTTTTGTGAATCCACAGAAAAAGTGGGATGAGGATATTGGCCAGCGGTAACACGGCGCCCAGCACCGGCGTGGCATGCATCATAAGCAGCCACTTTTTCTGGATATTTTCCTCCTTCGGGTTGTCGAGTTCCATCAGATCTTCCACGTCCAAATCCAGGGCCACCGCCAGCAATTTGACGGTCTGCAGGTGCGGCGTCACCTCTCCCTTTTCGATGCGCTGAATGGTGCGGACGGTGACACTGGCTTTATCGGCAAGTTCTTCCTGGGTGTAGCCATGGCGGCGGCGTTGATAAACTAAGTTTTTTCCAATCGGTGATGTTTCCATGTTCTTATCTTTTTGTTCACCGCCAAAACTAGGTAAAAAGGCTTGCCAGGTTTACGACATACGGGTGTCAGGTGGCTGTCATTTAGGGCTCTTGCCGTGCCCGGCAAAGCCGCAAGTTCTATTTCCTTTCCCCTTTTGATCTCATACGAGCAAAAAAAACGCTTTGCTTAGAACCGGAATGCGCTTGAGAAATCATTGCCAAGTTCCCTTTTTTACGGAAAACTGCTCTGACGCAAAGCCGGGGGGCGCCCTGGAAGGCGCCGCCCGGCATCACAACTGCGGCCCGATCATATTCTCCGGTGCCAGGAGCCGGTCCAGTTCCGTTTTTTCCAGGAGCCCTTTTTCCAGTACCAGGTCGTACACGCTTTCGCCTTTGGCGAGCGCCTCTTGCGAGAGTTCGGAGCAGGTAGCGTAGCCCAGCACCGGTTGAAGCAGCGTAATGATGCTGATACTTTGGTGCACGTATTTCCGGCACTGCTCCTCATTGGCGGTGATGCCGTCGATGCAGCGCAGGCGCAGCGTGTTCATGCCGTTGCGCAGCAGTTTGATCGACTCAAAGAGGGAAGCCGCCATGATGGGTTCGAAGGCATTGAGTTCCAGCTGTCCGGCTTCCACAGCCAGGTTGACGGTAAGGTCGTTGCCCATCACCTGGAAAGCGATCTGGTTGACTACTTCGGGGATGACGGGGTTCACCTTGCCGGGCATGATGGAGGAACCCGGCTGCCGGGGCGGCAGGTTGATCTCGTTGAAACCTGCACGCGGCCCTGAGGAGAGCAGGCGCAAGTCGTTACAGATTTTGGACAGCTTGATGGCCAGCCGCTTGACGGCCGAGGAGAACATGATGAAAGCGCCGGTATCCTGAGTGGCCTCTATGAGGTTTCGGGACTTGACTACGGGTAGTCCGGTCACCTCGCGCAAGTGTTTTTCCACCAGCCTGGCGTATTGGGGCGAGGTATTGATGCCGGTGCCGATGGCCGTGCCCCCCATATTGATTTCCAGAAAAAGATCGGCGTTGTTGTTCAGCCGGTCGATTTCCTCCTCCAGGGTGACGGCGTAGGCCTCGAAGCTCTGCCCCAGGCTGATGGGCACAGCATCCTGCAGCTGGGTGCGGCCGATCTTGATGACATGCTCGAATTCCCGGGCCTTATTGCGCATGCTGTCAATCAGGAGCTGCAACTCCTCCAGCAGCGGTTCCTTCATCTTGATAAGAGCAATTTTCAGCGCGGTGGGATAGACGTCGTTGGTCGATTGCGACTGGTTCACGTCGTTGTTGGGGTGACAGTATTGGTACTCCCCTTTTTTGTACCCCATCAGCTCCAGCGCGCGGTTGGCGATCACCTCGTTGGCGTTCATATTGGTGGAGGTGCCGGCGCCGCCCTGAATCAGGTCGACGACAAAGTGCTCGTGCAGGGCGCCGTCCCTAATTTCGCGGCAGGCCCTGCCGATGGCTTCCGTCTTTTCGTCCGACAGGCTGCCCAGCTCGTGGTTGGCCAGGGCGGCGGCCAGCTTCACTTCGGCCAGGGCCCGGATGAAAGTGGGGAAGAGTTGCAGGTTCACCCCGCTGATAGCAAAGTTTTCCAGGGCGCGCTGGGTCTGGATGCCGTAGTAGGCATCGGCGGGCACGGCTTTATCGCCGAGCAGGTCGTGTTCGAGGCGGTTGTTGGTTGGGCTCATGAATGAGTGTTTATGTTACGGAGAAACCTTCCGTCTCCGCTTTCTTCTTTCGGGTAAAGATACGGCAGCCTGTCGTTCGATATTCACAGTATCTGGGGATACGATCCCGTGTCTCCTTCTCCTGCCTGCCCGTCTGGGCGCGCTTGTCCCGACCGCAACGTCGGGGAACGCAAGCCTGGCAACCACTTTAACCTCTCATGACGAAGAACCCACAAATAATCCGGGTTAAAGACGAATTTTGGAAGGATGGTAACCAGAAACAGAAAAACACCTGCGGATACTCAGCCCATTTTGATATGGCGGAGCGAAGAGATTACAGTTCCGTCTGCTCCTGGATCAGCTTCCTGGCTTCCTCATCGATATTTGGGATGTTGCGCAGTTCCTGGAAATTCCGGAATCCGCCGTGCTCCTCCCGGTATTTGATGATGCTTTCGGCAGTAGCTTCGCCGATGCCTTCTACTATCGCTAATTCGCTTTTATCCGCTTTATTCAGATTGACTTTTGTGCCTTCTAACATAGGTGCTTGATTTTGATGATGATGTAAATTCTCAATTCAAAAACAACGTGCCTCGCGGGCGTGTTTAATCGATCCACGCCTGAAAAGGTGACAAACACCAGTCAGCTCCGAATAGGGTTATATAGTTGCCATCACTTTTTTATCCAATCCTTCCCACAACTTCTCACGTGGCGTCCCGGTCCTCATTCACTCCCCCACCAGCGGTTCTCCGGATCATAATCTTTGGACAGGAAGTCCAGCCGTCGCTGTTCCAGGCGGGGCCACAGTTCATTTTTCACCTTTTCCAGGTGTTGCTTCTCCAGTTCCGCGCGGTATTCCGGATCCTTCTCCGGGTATCGGGCCCCCACTTCGTTCAGGTAGGCAAACAACTTTTTACTGAGTTCTTCCACTATTTCCGGATGTACTGTCGCCACATTGTTGGTTTCCTCCAGGTCCTCTTTCAGGTTGTATAACTCCTCCCGTCCATCTTCGTAATAGTGGATCAGTTTCCAGTCCCCTTCGCGGATGATGGAGGAAGGTTCTCCGCCCTGGTTGCCGTAATGGGGATAATGCCAGAATAGCGGCCTTTCGGAGAGCGTTCCCCCCTCCAGAACGGGAACCAGGCTCCGGCCATCCTGGTGTTCATCGGGTTTGAGTTCCACGCCCACCAGGTCGAGGATCGTCGGATAGAAATCCGTGCCGGTAACCGGAATGCTGGTTTTTGTTCCTCCGGTGGTCAATCCGGGAACCTTGATAAAATAAGGTTCGCGGATGCCGCCTTCAAATTGGTAACCCTTTCCCGCCCGCAGAGGCAAATTGGAAGTGGCAAAGGCGTCACCAGCGGCTACGCCGCCGTTATCGGAAGTAAAGATGATGATGGTATTTTCATCCAGCTCCATTTCTTCCAGGGCATCTAAGACGAGGCCCACGGCGTCATCCATGGCTTCTACCAGGCCTGCATATACCGGATTATCCTGCACCTGCCGGATGGGGAGAAAACGCCCCATTTCAAAGCCCGTTTCCGCAATGCCCATTTCCTCGGCTTTCTGCCGGTACTTGGCCCACTTTTCCTGCGTGGTTTGAATAGGGCCGTGTACGGCATAGAAGGACAGGTAAGCGAAAAAGGAAGTGTCTTTATTTTCCTGCAGGAAAGAGACGGTTTCTTTGGCTAAGCGCATGGAGAGGTTTTCTCCCTCTATTTTATTTTCCAGGGTGGGATTTTCCCAGGGCGAGAAATACCCGCCGATCGGACTGCCCTTATCCCATCCTCCTCTGTTGATATCGAAGCCGTGGTCTGTCGGCCAGGAACCTTCGCTGCCCAGGTGCCACTTACCGGTAAAAAAGGTTTTGTAGCCGGCTTCCTTCATCGCCTCGGGTAAGGTGACGTATTCTTGCGGCAGATTGTGGACGTACTCCGGAGGCAGCAGCATGTTGAAGCGCCCGGCCTTTCTCCATTCTTCCCCGGTGCGGGCGCCTATCCAATCGGTGATGCCGTGCCGTGCCGGTGATTTACCGGACATGATGCTGGCCCGGGAAGGGCTGCACACCTGGCAGCTGGCGTAGCCGTCAGTAAAGATCATCCCCGATTCGGCAATCCGGTCAATATTCGGCGTTTCGTAATACTGGCTGCCCATACAACTCAGGTCGTGATAGCCCAGGTCATCCGCCAGGATGAAAAGTACATTGGGTTTGGTTACCGTTTCCGGTTCTTCTGATTCACAGGCAGTCAGGCCGGCCAGCATAAGGGTTATCAACAAAAAAACATAGCGTGCGTGCAGGTTCATATCGCAAAAGTTTGATGTTTCGGGCGAAATGCCCGGTTGTTAACGCTAATCAATTTTAATTAATGGCAGATTATTATAATTCTTCGATCTTTACTCCGGGAAGCGGAATGGACTGCCTGCTTTGCTTATCAAGCGGCATTTGGGCGTTTACAGCTATCAGGTAATCGGATAATTCTTTCGCCAGATCGTTTACCCGGTCCGGTTCACGGGCAGCCAGATTATGCTGCTCTCCAATATCGGCTTCCAGGTCAAACAACTCAAAGCGTTGGTTTTCGTGATAATAAATGAGTTTCCATTTACCGCGGCGGATGGTGCTGGAGGCGCCGATTCCCGGGCCGGTGGGGCCCCAGTTATTGGGGAAATGCCAGAAGAGCGCCCGCTCTTCAGCCTCCGTGGGTTCCCCTTTCAGGAGTGGCGCAAAACTCTGGCCATCGACTTGCTGTATCGTTTCATAAGCAGTCAGGCCCGCCATATCCAGGACAGTAGGGAAAAAATCTTCGATGATCAAATAATCCTCACATACGGAGCCCGGAGCCGTCACCCCTGGCCATTTGACCAGCATGGGTACGCGGATACCGCCTTCGTAAGCAGAGCCTTTTCCACTGGCCAGGGGTTTGTTATGCGTATGTTTCTCTCCTCCCCGGGCGACGGCGCTCAGGCCACCGTTATCCGACATGAACATGATAATCGTATTATCGGTAATGCCTTTTGTGTCCAGGTATCGCATCAGGTCGTTCAGGCTTTTGTCCATGCCCTCGACCATTGCGGCGTAACGGGCTTCTTTTTCATCCAAGCCCTTATCCACGTAAGACTGATAAAAGCGATCGTCAATTTCCAGGGGCGCGTGGACGGCGTAATGAGACATGTAAAGATAAAAAGGCTGATTTCGGGCCAAGGCGGTATCCATCGCGCTAATCGCTTCTCTTGTCAGGGCTTCGGTGAGGAAAATATCTTTTCCGTGGTATTTTTCCAGCCCGGGGATATCCCAAACCTTATCCCCGCCGCGCCATTCCGCGCTGAAGTTTTTTTCTCCGAGGTAACTTCCCGGCCCTCCGGCAGCATGCCCGGCGATATTGACATCGAAGCCCAGGTTAGAGGGATCGGCTCCGGGGGTGCTGATCGCTCCAAAATGCGCCTTTCCGGTGTGGATGGTGAAGTAGCCCCGCTCTCTCAGAAGCTGGGGCAGTGGGGTGATGTGCGTGGATCGCTCGATACTATCAACAGGTTGTATACCGTTCACGTTCCAGACAGGCAGCTCAAGTGTTTCGTGCGTGCGGTCGTTAGACGCATTTCTTCTTAAGGTCCAGTTGGTCACCCGGTGTCTGGCGGCGTTCATGCCGGACATGAGACTCACGCGGGTGGGTGAGCAGACACTGGCGGCATAGGCCTGGGTAAATTTCATTCCCTCCGTGGCCAGTCGCTCCATACCGGGCGTCCGGTAGCGTTTGTTAAAGGCCGTTTTCTCTTTCCAGAAAGGCACCGAAGTATCCTGCCATCCCATGTCATCGACCAAAAACAAGATGATATTGGGGGGTTCGGATGTTTCTTCAGAAGGCTGGCAGGCTGTTAGCAGCAACAAAGAAAATGCAGTCCATAACGTTGTACTGAAAATGTTCTTCATTCCAAATAAGGTGTTACAGTGTACTCATGAGGCGTTTCCCCCAGATCGCTTTTTAATTCAGGATATCTTCGGTATTCAGTCTGACCAGTTGTAGTGGTCCGTTATTTGCTGCAAAAAGCACTCCCAGGTCGCCATTAGCCAAATGGATCAGGGAAGCGGCCTTGACATCTCCGTGTACAAACAGGCCACTTTCACCGGGCTTTTTCAATTGAAACTCCCCTTGGCCATCGCCCTGCAGGAAAGCGCCATAGCTGGCATCATTTCGCGATGTTTCCACTTCAGAGCTGTACAGATTTCCTGCCAGCAGAATATCCAATTGATCATCCCGGTTGAAATCATGAACGATGATAGCGTTGGTAGAAGACAATTGTGCATAGTTTTCAAAAACGCTTGGCTGAAAAGAACCATCGCCCCGGTTTTCGAAATAGGTCGTTGCGAAGCTCCGGGCCTGGTAATGAAAAGCGCTTTCCAGTTTTTCAGGATCATATACTTCCTCCAGACTGGCCTTTCCATAAGCATCGTAGGTGGGAAATTTCTTTTTAATGAAAGGCATTTGATTGGAAGAGCACTCTCTGCCGCGCAGTGGGAATAGGTTTCCCTGATTGTAGTACCCCAAAACGATATCGATGCTTCCATTTTCATCAAAGTCATTCGCATACACTTCAAAAGGTTCCAGGGGGCCAGCCTTGTACTTGTAATTCAAGCCCAGGTTACCCCCTACGAGGTCGAGGTCGCCGTCCCGGTCAAAATCGGCGGCGGCAATCGAGAACCACCAGCCGGTTTCTCCGGATAATCCCAATTCCTCACTTATATCCTCATATCTTCCATTCCGGGATTGAATGACAGTTATCGGCATCCACTCTCCGGCGAGGATCAGTTCGGCTGTTTTATCGCCGGTGATATCAGCCCAAACGGCATCCGTAATCATGCCGATTTGCAGTAAAGCCGGCGCCACTTCCGCTGTTACATCTACAAAGGAGAGTTGACCATCACGGGTGGTATTCTGTAATAGCTGGCTACCAGCCGGATAAGGATATTTGCCCGGCCGTTGCCGTCCACCCACAAACAAGTCGAGATCCCCATCCTTATCGTAATCAAAGGGCTTCACGCAGGAGCCGCTGAAGTGCCGGGCAGGCAGGGCAGCGGCAGCACGAGTCAAGCGGCCGTTTTTATTTTCGTACAAACGGTCTTCGTAATAAGCGGCTCCTTCCGGTTTTTCATTACCGCCGCTGACCACATAAAGATCGAGATCCCCATCCTGATCTGCGTCAAAAAAGGCGGCATTCATGTCTTCGTGAGCGCGGTCTTCCCGCCACAGGCTTTCCTGCACCTTTTGAAAACCTCCACCTGATTGTTGCAGGAACAAACTTGCTGCAAATCCGGCAGCCGCTCCGATGTATATATCCTCCAGTCCGTCGTTATTGATATCACCTACCGCCAGGGCCGGGCCGAAGCGCGACATGCGGTGCGGCAGCAAGCTTTCCCGCTCAAAATCGTCGAATTTATTTTCCTGATGCAGAAATTCCAACCCGGCCGCTGTCGCCTGGCTCTGGAAAAGAGTCGGTACAGGAGCGCTCTCTGCTGAAGAAAGCAGGGGTTGGGCTTCCTGGTACCGCAGCACGAGCGTCTGGTTAACCGGCACATTTGTCATTTGCTGGCGGCTGCCGTCGGGCCAGATTACCAAAATCTGATCCGCCTGTTCTACCTGTCCCATACCCACCTGTAAGCCGGGAGCCACTGCGGATTGAAACCCGCGGGTGAGATAGTGCTCCAGTGTCTGTTCTCTTTCCCGGTCCCGGATCGTTACCCGGGTGCCGATACCCAGCCGGTTGGATTCCGGACCTTCGAGATTGATTTTCAAATAATTGCCGCGCTTATGTTCGACGCTATTATTTTTATAAATAAAGGCGAAATCATCCATATTATTAGTGACCATATCCAGGTCGCCGTCCATATCCAGGTCGGCATAAGCCGCTCCGTTGGCGTTGGTTAGCATGCTGTCGACACTCACCTTGGAAAAGGTCAGGTCGTTGTTATTGAGGAAAAAATAATTGACCTTCTTCCGCTCGGGCATGCGCGACATCACTTCGTTGAGGTAGGCTTCCCGGTCGATGCTTTCCTGTTTGGCCAGTTCTGCCCGCAAGGCTTTGTGATAGTTGACAAAATCGTTGTTCCGGAAGTCCCGCTTAATCCCGTTGCCGACAAAGAGATCCTTATCGCCGTCCAAATCCATGTCAAAGAACAAGGGGGCCCAGCTCCAGTCGGTATTCGACACTTCTCCCAGGTGCGCCACTTCGGAGAAATAAGGATCACCGCCGGGCTCTGCCGGACCGTTATTGAGCTGCAGGGTATTGAACATATACTGATGGTGCAGGCCGAGCTCCACATGGCGGAAGAATTTAGCGGGATTCATACCGCTCATACTGGTTTTGATTCCGTAATTATCTTCGGAAACCATGTCTACCGCCATGATATCCAGCCACCCGTCATTATTGAAATCGGCCAGGTCATTCCCCATAGAGAAATTGGAAATATGACGCATCGATTCTTTAACCCTTTCGGAAAAAGTGCCGTTTCCTTTATTGATGTACAAGTGGTCTTCCCCGGAAAAGTCATGACCGACGTAAACGTCCGGCCAGCCGTCATTATTGACATCTCCGATAGCGACGCCCAGGCCGTAACTCAGCCGGTTATCGATGATGCCGGCAGCTTCTGTAACATCGGTAAACCGTCCGTTGTCATTTCTGTACAGCCGTTCTCCGCTTAGAGTAGTGGGAGTGTGCAGGTAGGCTTCCAGTTGCTCATCACCGTAGATATCCACATCGTGGTTGATCAGAAACAAGTCCAGGTCACCGTCCCGGTCGTAGTCAAAGAAGGCGGCTTGGGTAGAGAGCATTTCCAGGTCCAGCCCGTAAGCGGCTCCCTGTTCCTCAAAGCGAAGCTTACCATTGGGGTCCAGTCCCTGATTAACGAACAGCTCATTGCGCCGTTTTTCAGGATCTCTGAATTTGCCGGACGCACAAACGTAGATGTCCAGCCACCCGTCGTTATTGATATCCACTGTCGTCACGCCGGTGGGAAAGCCTGCTTTTCCGCTGAGTCCTGCTTCTTTTCCAGCTACTTCAAACTGCAGGTCGCCCCCATTGATATAAAGTTCATTTTCTTTCAGGTTGGATACGAAGTAGATGTCCGGCAACTCATCATTATTGAAGTCCCCGACGGCCAGCCCGGCTCCATTGTAGAGGTATTCGTAAAAAAGGCCATTCATGTATAAGCTCTCCTGCAAATCATTCCTAAAACCAATACCCGTTTCTTCGGGGCCCAATATCGTAAAGAGGGATTGCGGGCCCTGGCTTGTTTTGTTCTGTTCACCCTGACACGAGAAAACAAAACTCAGCAATCCTGAAAGCATATAAACGATCACCTTTTTCATAGAATAGCGTTGTATGAACGAACCTGAAATGAATGCGCGGAACAATTGACTTAATCCGGATTATTCATGGATTAATCTATTACGAAGCCAAACTGCCCGCCATTCTTGGGCGTCCTCCCCGACCCTTTGGGTACGGGGCAGGCTGTCATTCGGTACTCACCGTATCTGGGAATACGCCTCCGTGCCTCATTCCTGCCTGCCCGTCTGGGCGGGAGCCCAAGCCTGGCAACCACTTTGGCCTCTCATGACGAAGAACCCATGAATAATCCGGGTTAAAGTATGAAATTTTCAGTTATCCGCAGGGCCGGCAGCATAGCAAAGCCGGAAAAGACCGAAAGACCGGGTGTTGCCACCCGGTCCTTCTGTTTTCTTTCAGTCTTGCTGAAAAAAGGTCCCTGTCGTATTCTGCCACAAAACGGACATTTTGTCCGTAGGCACTAGTACACAGTGTACTAGTAGCCCGGGTTTTGAGTAATACTGCCGTTGGAAATATCGATCTCTCTTTGCGGCACGGGCATCAGCACATGAAAATCCTGAATATTGGTTCGGGGTATTTCCATGGCGGGTTCTTTAACGCCCCGGATCGTTTCCACAAAGGTTCCCCAGCGCAGTAGATCGTATTTTCGGTGTCCTTCAAAACTCAGTTCGGTCGCCCGTTCCTTGCGGATGGCTTGTCGCATGCTCTCCTGATCCATATTCTCTAGAGGGGGTAGTCCGGCTCTGTCTCTTACCTCATTGATAAAAGGATAAGCACCGGCAGGGCCGATGAGCTCATTTTCTGTTTCTGCCCTTAGCAACAGCACATCGGCGTACCGGAACAGATAGGTATTCTGACCGCCGTTATTGCCTTTAGGAGGAGCGCCCTGAGGATTGAGGTACTTGCCCGTGATAGGGCCGGCGCCGGGGGTTCGGGGTGATTCCAGGACATTGCCGTTGATCTCGGTCACGTAACTAATGTCTTTTCTCTTATCTCCTTCTTCAAACATCCCCAGAAAATCCTGGGTGGGCAGCATGTTTTCCCAACCACCGCCGATAGCGGTAATACCTCCCACTTCCACATCTCTGGATCCCACCCAGTTTTGTATAAAATCTCCTCTCTCATCCTGTCTCCATTGTATGTCAAAGATATTCTCATTGACTAGATCACCATCCTTACCCGGCAGCAGTTGATGTTCTGCCTGCTCGCCGAATAAGCTGTTGTAATCGGCTGCCAGCCCGAATTCACCTGACTCAATGATCTGTTTTAGCAATTCATTGGCCGGTCCGAAATCCTGTTGGGTCATGTGCACTTTAGCCAGCATAGTGGCTGCCGCCCATTTGGTAGCCCTTCCTTTTTGACCGTCCGGGTAACTATTGGGTAGTGCGGGCATCGCCTCGGAAAGATCCTGCTCGATAAGAGTATACACTTCTTCCGCTGAATTCCTGGTGACGCCTTTCAACTCATCGGGCCCGCTCAATACTTTATCGATGATGGGAACACCGCCGTACACCCGGACCAATTCGAAGTAGTAGAAGGCCCGGAGAAATTTAGCTTCCGCCACCAGGCGGTTTCGCAGTTCTTCATTCATTTCCACGTCCGGCACCAGGTCGATCACCGTATTGGCCCGGGCAATACCCTGGTAATTTCGTTGCCACATCACAACGGCATCACCGTTCAGCGAGGTCAGATTAGTAAAGTAAGATACAGGACGCGTATTATGCCGCCCCTGAAAGGCCACATCACTCGGAGTGAAGGCATAATAGAAAGATATGATACTGCTGTAAAGCCGGGAATACGCCGCATTGGTAGCGGCGATGGCATCTTTCTCATTCGCAGGAAAGTTGCCTGGTGTGAGAAAGCTTTTCGGTTCTTCTGTCAGAATATCCTGGCAGGAGCCCAGACATAAAACAAGGCTGGGTAGTAAAAAAAGATATTTGAGTACTTTATACATGATAGATTAATTTTGAACCAGTTTGCAAAATGTTCAGCTGATTTAAAGATTAGAATCCAACTTGTATGCCTATCGTATAAATCTGAGTGGTTGGATACTGGGCCTGATCGTAGCCCCGCCGCAGATTGTCAAAGCCGCGGTTGACTTCCGGATCGTAGCCGCTGTAGCTGTCAAAAGTCAGTAAGTTGACCGCATTGGCATAGATGCGGGCAGACTGAATCCAGTTGAGATTCTGTACGGGGAAGTTATACGCCAGGTTGATGTTTCGCAACCTCAGGAAAGTCCCGTCTTCGATGACATCTGTATCAGAAGTGATGAGGGTTCGGGCGGCTCCTTCCACAGAGAGAACATCAGTGTCCGTGTTGGAGGGTGTCCAACGGTTGACAAATCGTTTGAAGGTATTATTGTCCAGTGCTACGCCCACCCGGCTGTCGGTTTCATTAAATATTTCATTGCCCACTGTAAAGGACAGGAAGAAGGAAAGCTCGAGGCCTTTCCAGGAAAAGTTGTTCCCTATACCTCCGAAGAAATCCGGGTTTGCATCGCCGATGATCTGCCGGTCCTCGTCGGCACTAATCACGCCGTCCCCGTTCAGATCTACGAAGCGTTTGCCGCCGGGGAAGACCGAAAATCCGCTTAGGCCCGAATCTTCGATTTCCTGTTGGGAGTTCCAGATCCCGTCTCTGACCATTCCGTAGAAAGTACCAATGGGTTGTCCTTCCTGCAGAATACCGGAGGTGACTGCTTCCACGCCGCCGATGGGATTGACAAAGATGAAGCCCTCTTCATTGAAAATATCCAGCACTTCGTTGCGGTTAGTGGCGATATTGAAATTGGTTTCCCATCTAAAATTATTCTTGTTGATGTTAATGCTGGTAATCGCTAGTTCGACCCCTTTGTTGGATACCACTCCGAAGTTTGTCAGGGAAGTGGAGAAGCTCGTCAACCAGGGCACCTGTACGTTGATCAGCAGATCATCGGTTCGCTTGGAATAGTAATCCAGGGTAACCTGCAGCCGGTTGTCAAAAAAACCGGCATCGAGGCCGACATCAAACTGATCGGTCGTCTCCCACCTGAGGTTCTCATTACCCAGGGAGTTGGCGGCTATACCGGGCACCACATCCTGGTTAACGCCCAGAATGTAGTTGTTACCGGCATTGGAGAGGCGGGTCAGGGAGGCGCCGAAGCCCAATCCCGGGTTGCCCAGGCGACCATAGCTCGCCCGAAGTTTCAGGTTGTCGAAGATGCCCAGGCTCTGAATGAAATCTTCCTCGATCAGGCGCCAGGCAATGGCGCCGGAGGGAAAGAAGGCTCGTTTATTATTAGCGGCAAAGACGGAGGAAGCGTCAGAGCGCGCCGAAAAAGTCAACAGTATTTTGCTCTTCCAGGAATAATTGGCGCGAAACAGGAATGATTCGAATCCTATGTCCGTGGCATTAGACCCGGCTGCACTTCTTTCCACCCCGGCTCCCAGGTTGTTATAGGAGAAAGCATCTGTGACGTAGCCCCGGGTTTGGACGCTACTGCTGTTATCAGTGATCTGTTGGCGGGTGTAGCCGACCAGGGCGCTGATGCTGTGAACGCCAAAGTCCTTATTATAGGAAAGGGTGTTCTCAATCAGCAGGTCTAGGTTTTCCCCGTTGGAAATAGTTGCCGTTCCCTGATCTCCCTGCTGACTGAACAGGGTAGTGGGGGCGTAGCTTTCATTGCGTTGACTGTTCAGGTTGGCCCCCAGGCTGAGGCGGTACTTCAGGCCGGTAATCGGTTCAAACTCTCCGAAAAGATTGCCCAGAATCCGGTTTCTGGTTCGCCGGTTATCAATAAGTACGGCGTTGGCCACGGGATTGTCCGCACTAAATTCACTACTCACGGTCTGGAAAGTAAAATTGCCATCTTCATCTCTCACCGGCAGGGTGGGATCCCAGCCGGCGGTATTGATGATATTGGTGGATCGCGGATTATCGATAGTCCGGCTCAAGGTCAGGGAATTGCCGATGCGGAGCTTTTCATTAACCTCATGATCGGCATTGATCCGCAACTGGTATCTTTTCAGGTTGCTTTCAATAAAGATCCCATCCTGATCAAAAAAGTTGCCGGAAAGGAAATAACGTGTTTTTTGATTGCCTCCGGATACGGACAGGGTATGGCTGGTAATCGGCGCATCGTTGCGATACACTTCCTCCTGCCAGTTCGTCCCTTCGCCTAAGGCTTCCGGGTTGGGATAAATGGGCTGTCCTTTCACTTCATTGGTCCAGGAGGCATATTCACTGGCGTTGAGCATATCAAATAAGCGGATAGGCTGCTGTATACCGGTATATACATCGTAGGAAAGACGAGACTGACCGGCCTTGCCCCTTTTGGTCGTGATGAGGATCACCCCGTTGGCGCCCCTGGAACCGTACAGTGCAGTCGCCGAGGCATCTTTAAGTACTTCCACCGATTCGATATCATTGATGTTGATATCATTGAGGTTCCCGCCACCGATGAAGCCGTCAATAACATACAGCGGCTCATTATTGGCGGAGATGGAGTTACTGCCCCGGATACGGATGGTGGAGGCCGCCCCCGGAGCCGAAGAAGTAGGGATGATTTGCAAGCCGGCTACCTTCCCCCGCAGGGCATCGTCCACGCGCACCGAATTCACTTTGGTGATTTCTTCTGATTTGATAGAGGAAACGGCGCCGGTGACATCCGACTTTTTGGCCGTACCGTAGCCGATGACCACGATTTCATCCAGTTCGGAAATATCTTCCCGTAAGGTGACCTGGATTTCCGAGCGGTTTTTAACAGGTACTTCAAGGGTTTCGTGGCCTACATAGGAAAAGACCAACACCTCATCTCCGTTTTCCAGTTCCAGGGAAAAGCGGCCGTCGATATCCGTTATTGTTCCTGTATTGGTGCCTTTAATCATAATGTTGACGCCGGTTAGCGGCTCACCGTCTTCATTATTGACGACACCCTCCACGGTAAATGCGGCAAGCCGGGATATTCCCTGACTGATAGACCGGACGGGGATACCCTGGCCTTGTCGCCGGGAGCTTCTTTGTAAGCTGATGTTGCCTCTGCGCTCGATGTCTTCGATTTGACGGATCTTGCGCTCCAGTTTTCTTTTCGCCCGGTTCCCGCGGCGGTTATCCTTGTAGATCACGCAGTATTTCGAGGCGATCATATCATACTTCAGGCCGGATTGCTCCAGCACGCCGGCTACTGCTTCTTCCAAGGAATGGTATTTGCTCAGGTCGGCGTCTACTTTGACGCCCCTCAACAGGTCAGCATCATAGGCAAAGAAGACCTGGAACTTTTCGCTAAGCTGGTCCAGAACTTCCGTTAGTAAATCCTCCTGAGCGCTCCTGGTCACCTCCTCCGTTTCCGCCTGCGAAGGAAGCCAACTTATGCTGATGATCAGCAGGACCATGGTCATTAGCTTGGGTATACTTTTTTTCATATCGTGAGTTATTAAGTGTTTTTTTACAAAAGGGAAACTCCCGTAAAGAATGAGATCGCCCCGAGGAGTGCGTGAAAAAGCCTCCTCTTTCAAAAGGGCATAAAAAAGACTGGAGCAGCCAGGGTCGCAACTGCTCTATAGCCAATTCAACCTTATTTTTCAATCACTTCAGTATTTTGGGGAAAGAAGACGCTGTCTCAGCACGCCAGTATAACAGAGCACCAGTGCTCTGTCCCGAAAGAAAGTCTAAAACCTCTGGCGGCGTCCACTAGCGAAGCAGTAAGACTTTTTCCTCCTCTTTCCGGACTCTTTCGATTTCCACGTTCATGGATTTGCTTAGTATCAGCAGGGCCATGTCGAAGTCTTCCGACGGCAGCCCGATAGAGATTTTTTTGGTTTTCAACGATTCATCATAAAAGACGGCCTTCCACCCGTAAATGGCCTGAATTCTTTCCATTATTTCCGTCAGGGGAACATCTTCGAATTCCTGCACGCCATCTTTCCAGGAGGTGAATACTTCCGCTTTGACCTGTCGCTTCTCAATATTTTTGACGGACCGGATCGAAAAAGCAACCAGATCTCCAGGTTCCATGAGCAGTTCGGGTTTAAAATCCCGGTTGAGATTAAGTTTTACCTTTCCCTCTTCCAGGATCACCTCTGTTTCATCTTTCTTTTCGGACACATTGAAGGCGGTACCCAATACCTCTACCGTCAAATCATTCGTCAACACCCGGAAATTCGCTCCCGTTGCCGGTTTTTTCTTTACCCGGAAGAAGGCTTCTCCATCGAGCCAGACCTTTCTGGGATTTTGCCTGCGGTAAGAGAGCACCGAATTCGCATTGAGTCTTACGGTACTGCTATCCGGCAAATCCACCGTAAGTTGCTTGCCGAAGGGGGTGCGGTATTCTACCACAGGGTTAAAAACATACAATTGAAGTGCCAGCCCCAATCCAATTAATACGGCAATTGACGCAGCTATGCGAAGCCCTCCGGTAAGGAGAGGGCTTGCTCCCTTTCTTTCCGGCTGCCCGGCGTTGGTGGTAGAGGCTCTGCTGCTCATCTTTTCCCACTCTGCTTTAATCATATCCGGATCGAGCGTCTTCTCCTGCAATTTAAAGGGAACACCTTTCAGGATGGTAACAGCCTTTTCCGCCATATCCCTTTTGTCTTGATTTTGGGCCAACCAGCTTTCCCAGAAAATAATGTGGTCTCCCGCTTCGCCCGCCGCCCAGCGTCGGAAGGAGGAATCGGCCAGAAGATCTTCTAAGGTTTCATATTGTTGATTTCGCATAAAATGCCCTGCTATTATGGGTGATTCTCTTTTTAAAAGCTTTTTCTTTTTGTTCTAACTCTTCCTCGATCCTATAATGAAGAGACATGCCAGGTGAAATTTTAACCTAATTTTCGAAAAAAAATAATATTTTAGTACAACTAAAGCTCTATTAGCAAAATATTTCTTTGCTTTACGCTTGGATTTTGAAAATCTAATTTTTAAGTTTAAAAAAGCACGTTTAGCTCAGGATCAATCCGACAACCCCAAATTAAATCCGCAAATAGCGCTCTTTCAGTATTCGATGGCATTTTGGGATAGAGGAACAGCTCCGGAATGCCTCTTCCACGAAAAGCATTATCCCTTTTATCTATACCAGGTTTGATTTTTGAATTTGAATGAGAATTTGCACAGAATGGCGAAAAAAGAACCAAATACGCTATGGGCTGCATTTAAATCCGGGAAGGAAGAGGCTTTCTCCCAATTGTTTTTTGAGTACTACGAGATGCTGTACCACTATGGATACAGGATAACCTCCAACGAAGCGCTGGTCAAGGATACTCTTCAGGATTTTTTTCTTCATCTGTTCGAATCCCGGTCCAAACTCACTAACTCAGTAGATAATATTGCCGCTTACCTTTTGACTTCCTTTCGCCGGATGCTCATCCGAAAATTACAGCGTCAACAGAAAAAAGAATATGCCATCCATAAAATTTCCCCGGATGATTCCTTCCCGTTTGAACTAGGCATTGAGGATGTGATCATCAAAAAGGAGGCCGGCGAAATTAGCAAACGACTAGTCAATCAGCTGCTGGAAGAACTGCCTCCGCGGCAAAGAGAAATCATTTATCTCAAATACTACCTCGACCTGAGTTTACCTGAAATTGCCAGCACCTTATCTATTTCCTATCAGGTAGCCGCTAACCACCTCTACCGGGCAATCAATAAGCTGCGGGAGAGTACTACAATCAAAAAGTCTTTTCTCGATATCTGGTTTTTTCTCCTGCTGTATTCCCTGCTAGGTTGCTGACAGTTGTAATAATTCAGACTTCTTCCTCACCTTTCCACCAGGAGCAGTCTGTAATCTCAATGTGAGGGGTATCATTATAGACCCTCCAGTCGCCGTATAAGCCGCCCAACGCCTGTACGATGGCGCCGTATAGCCACCACCACATGAAGCCCGAATGTTTCAGGATTTGCTGAAAAATCACATCGGCATCCTGCCGGCTGATGGGGACTTCCTTTTTGTACTGATACAGGCCATCGTGGATCATGGAGGCGTAGTAGGTGATGGGTTTGGCGGTGCGGTAATCGAGCTTGCCGTCCGGCGTGCCGAGCAGCATATCCAGCGCTTCGTACTTGGGCGAACAGCCGTCCCAGGCGTAGCCGCGGTCGTGGTTCCCTTTGACGTTGATTCGCCCCGATGGACTGATGTCAAGCCACTCGCTGGAGAAGGGTCGACCGAAGATGTTGGTTTGGATCCATACGTCTTCGGTGTGGACGTACTTCCATACTTTGCCGGGGATGGTGTTGGATCGTCGCCTTTCTTCGTAGTTCATCTTTAGTAGTTATTTTTATTCGTATCCAAATGCCTTCCCGGTCTCCCCGGAATGGTTAATTCCGGCCGATCAACTCCGGATACTCTATTCCCCCTTCTCATCACTGAAAGCGCATACAGCTTCTCTTCCTTTCCCAACTGAAGTTTCTTCTTCCCCCAGTTTCTGGATTAGCGTACACTCAGCGGTACTCCAGATACACATCCTCCAGCCGCCCGTACTTCAGCGACAGCGAATCCCGCAGATGATTCTGATACACTCTCCACGGCGCTTTTGAGCCTTGGCGCGGCAGTATGTCCAGCGACCGCTTAATATATCCGGCGTCGAAATCGAGCAGAGGCTTGGATACCTGCCTTTCCGGATCGAAGCGGGGCGTGCAGACGGTGTACCGGTGCTCTTCCAGGTAGTTGAGCAGTCGTGTGACAAAATGGCTGTTGAGGTCGCATTTCAGGGTCCAGGAGGCATTGGTATAGCCGACGGCGACGGCAAAGTTGGGTACATCGCTGAGTAGTACGCCGCGGTAGCAATGGGTTTGGCCGGTGTTAACCTGCTTCCCATTGACGTGTAAAGTCATGCCTCCCATCAACTGTACTTTGAGGCCGGTAGCGGTGATGATCAGGTCGGCTTCCAACTCCTTGCCGGAGTCAAGGCGGATACCCTTTTCGGTAAACTGCTCAATGGTATCGGTGACGACTTCCGCCTTTCCCTCCCGGATGGCCTCGAACAGGTCGGCGTCGGGCACCAGGCAGAGGCGCTGGTCCCAGGGGTCGTAGCGGGGGATGAAGTGGCGCATGTCGTAGTCTTCACCCAGTTCCTGCTGAACGTTCTTCTGAATGAATCGCCGGATGAGATCGGGCCGGCGCCTGGAGAGCTGGTAAAAGATCACGCTGAAGAGGATGTTCTTCCAGCGCGACAGCTGGTGGGCAACGTGGCTGGGGAGAACCTTCCGCAGGAAGTTGGCTGCCGCATCCTCGCTGGGCAGGTTCATGATGTAGGTCGGCGAGCGCTGCAGCATGGTCACCTTCCTCGTCTTTTTTGCCAGTTCGGGCACCAACGTCACCGCCGTAGCGCCGCTGCCAATTACCACAATACGCTTTCCCTCATAATCGATTTCCGGATCCCAGTGCTGCGGGTGGATGATGGGGCCCCGGAAGGCCTGGCTGTTGGGGAACTCCGGCGCATGCCCCTGCGCGTAGTCGTAATAGCCGCTGCACATGAAGAGAAAGCGGCAGCGTATTTGTTCGTGGCGAGCCTCCGGATGTGACGCGATCTTCAGGGTCCACATTGCCTCCTCATCGGACCAGGAGGCGTCAACCACCTTGTGGTTATACTGTATTTTTTTGTCAATCCCGAATTTGCGCGCCGTATCTTTAATGTACTGCAGGATGGCCGGTCCGTCGGCGATAGCCTTGGCATCTTCCCAGGGGTTGAAGGAGAAGCCCAGGGTGTACATATCCGAATCCGAGCGGATGCCGGGGTAGCGGAACAGGTCCCAGGTACCGCCCATAGCGGCACGGGCTTCCAGGATGGAAAAGGAGTGGCCGGGGCATTTGCGCTGCAGGTGATAAGCCGCGCCGATGCCGGATAAGCCGGCGCCGACGATGATGACGTCGTAGATTGGGATATCTTTAGAAACCATAAGTGCGGGATTATGAGCCTGAGACAAAGATAGGGAATCGTTTAGATTCGCTGTTGGCTATTCGCTTTTCGCCATTCGCAGACTTGCGAGGTTTAGTCGCCGATCACTCCTTTCCAAAATCTCCCGTGACGGTTTTCATTGCTGAGATATCTCTTCCAGGCACCATTGCCCGCTGCACAATGGATATCCGGTATCAAACAGGAACCTATCTGCGCTGTTAATACATTTGCTTTAAAGCATCAAAGTATGTTCAACAGTAAATTCCGCATCCGAGAGCGCTTCAAGTTCTTCCTTGAGCGCCAGTTTGTCAAAGGCGCCCACTACCAGTTGCTGCTCGTCGCTACCTTAATCGGGTTGATCTCTCTCATCGGCGGCGTACTGGTCCTGCCGGCCGGTGAGCCGACGCCTACCTTTTCCGAGGCGCTCTGGTGGGCCTTTCTCCGCCTTACCGATCCCGGCTACCTGGGCGATGATGAGGGGGCCTGGCGGCGTTTGATCTCCACCACTTTGACCGTAGCCGGCTACGTGGTTTTCCTCGGTTCGCTGGTCGCCATCATCACTACCTGGCTGAACCGGAAGATCCGGGATCTGGAGCGGGGTTTCACCCCCGTAGCCGCCAACAACCACGTGATCATCATGGGCTGGACCAACCGGACGATACATATCGTCGCCGAAATTTTCCAATCGGTGGGGCGGCTGCGCCACTTTCTGGAACGACATGGAAAGAGAACGCTGCAGCTCATCATCCTGTCTGAAAACGTCACCCCCGAACGCCACCAGGAACTCAAGGACCATCCCCGGATAGGCCGGCGCGCGCACGAGATCATTCTTAGGTCGGGGGACGCCATCGACCAGGAGGATCTCAGGCGGGTCGACAGTTTAAATGCCGCCGCCATCATCTTTCCCAGCCCTTCCTATACGGCGACAGAATTGATTTCCCCGGATATAGAAACGATCAAGGCCCTGCTGTCCCTCAATGCGGAAGCAGATAAGAGAGGAGACAAGGCGCTTCCCTTCGTCGTGGCGGAGATCATGGACGAAAGCAAAAGAAGTGCGGCGAGAAGAGCCTATTCGGGTCCCCTTCAGATCATTGCCAGTAATACCATTATCAGCCGGCTGCTGACCCAGAATCTACGCCACAACGGTCTTTCCATGGTGTACAATGAGCTCCTGTCGCGTAGTATCGGCAACAACATTTTTGCCCGCAAGTATCCCGAAACCGGCGGACGGACCGTAGCCCAACTTAAAGGCGCCTTTCCAAAGGCTATTCTCCTGGGGGTGGTGCGGATGCAGGAAGGCGGCTTTACTCCCTTATTGAATCCTCCGGGGAATTTCGTCGTGGAAGAAGAAGACCGGCTGGTGCTGCTGGCCCGGCATTCCGAGGATATTGCAACCATAGGGCCTGTATCGGAGGAAACCAACGTTGAAACGGTGGGAAATCTGCCGGCAGAGGAGCATAAGGGAGCCCGAAAAGTACTGATTTTGGGGTGGAACTATCACATCCCGGCCCTGATCAAGGAATTCGGCACCTACAAAAATGAATCTTACCAGCTCACCCTCGCCTCGATGCGGCCGCTGAAGGCACGTGAAAAAGATCTTCAGGGGCTTAGTGACCTCTCCCCGCAGGTGCAGTGGGAACAGGTAGAAGCCGATTTTGTCAACGAACCGGAACTCAGGAATATCGATCCGGCTGCCTTTGATCACATCATCCTGTTGAGCAGCGACCGGCTGACCGATGAGGAAGAAGCCGATGCCCGCACCATTGTAGGCTACGTTTTGCTGGAGGGAATCCTGGAAGGCGTCGCTAAGCGTCCTCAGATCTTACTGGAGCTTTCCGATCCCAGCAATGAGGTCCTGATCCGGCGTTTCAGAAGCGAAGTGATCATCAGCCCTATGGTGATGAGCCACTTGCTGGCCGCCATCGCCCTGCGACCCGAACTGTACTGCGTGTTCAATGACCTGTTTACCGTTGGAGAAGCAGAGATCATCTTCCGGAAACCGGAAGAATACGGCCTGCCGACGACAGGCAGCACCCGCTTTCGGGAGATCGAAGAGCACGCGGCCCAGTACCGGGAAACGGTACTCGGGGTTTACACCGAAATTACTGAGGCGAGCAAGGGCCCGCCCCTCACGCTAAATCCGGGCCGAAACCGGAAACTGGAACTGAGAGAGGGGGTGCGACTGGTGGTGCTGACAACGGCGCCCTGAGAAGCGGCGCCTTCCTGGGCGCCTCCTCTCTTATTGCCCCTTTTAGCCGAAAGGATGGGTTGGTTTATACTGATGTCGAAATGAGGGCGTCTCGTAAGGTGGTTCGCAAAGTATCCCTCAGAATTATTGCACATAGGACCCGCGTGGGACGCAAAACGTCCATATTCTTTGCGTCCTCTGCGCCTCCGCGTGCAATTATGCCGACGATATATGTCGGCATATACCGAATTAATTGGTTTGAGAAGTTTCTCAAACCAATTTACGTCGAGTTTTAATACTGATTTTCCTGCCGTGATTGCTCATCCGCAGGCATAGCATGGCGCAAAGTCGGGCGGCGCCCTGGAAGGCGCCGCCCGACGGGTCTCACTTCGGCTTCGGAGTCGTATTCGTCCGCTCTGCCCAGCGGTACCACATCGTCGACAGTTCGCTAACCAGCTCCGGGTAATCCGGGGCGAGGTCATTCAGCTCGGTCCGGTCCTCTTCCATGTTGTACAGGCGCCACGCTTCGGCCGGGATGGTATCCACCTTCCGGAAATGACCGGCATGGTCGTAGGCCTTGGAAACCAGTTTCCACTGCCCTCTCCGCAGACCGCGGTTGCCTTCGTGTTCGAAATAAATAGCCTCCCGTTCGATAGTGTCATTATTGATCAAAACGCCTCGCAGACTTTTTCCTTCCATTGGCGTGATCGCATTCCCTTCGTACTCCGAGGGATATTCGGCGCCCGAAATATCCACTGCCGTGGCCATGATATCGATGAGGTGAGCGGGCTGACGGCGAATCTGGTTCGTGTCCCTGATCATTGCCGGCCAGTGGGCGATCAGGGGCGTGGCAATGCCGCCTTCCTGTATCCAGTGCTTGAATTTCCGGAAGGGCGTATTGCTCACATTAGCCCAGGTGGGGCCGTAGGCGTGGTACGTATGATCGCTGCCGGCCATTACTTCCTTGTTCATAATCATCACCGGATACCCCTCGCGGTTCTGTTCGGGAAACATCTGGGTCTGCAGCTCTTCGGGGGTCATGGGTTCGTAGGCGCGCAGGTCGGCCAGTTCGGCATCAACATTATCGTACCTGAACCAACTCAGATCTTCAGCGCAGGCGCCATTGTCCTGCAGGAAGAGGATAAAGGTGTTGTCGAGCATGCCTTTTTCCTCCAGCCTGTTCACAATTTTGCCGATGCCCTTATCCATGCGGCTGATCATGGCGGCGTACACCTCCATATTGCGGGCGTGCCAGTCCTTATCCGGCATGGTATCCCAGTCGGCGACGGGATCGGACATTTCCCAGTTTTCATCGATCAGGCCCAGTTCTTTCAGGCGCTCGTAACGGTACGCCCGGATGGCGGCGAAGCCTTCGTCGTACCGGCCCTTGTGCAGGGCGATTTCCTCCTCGGGCGCGTGCAGGGGCCAGTGGGCGGCGGTGTAGGCGACGTACATAAAAAAGGGATCATCCACCGCCTCCCGGCTGTGCTCCTCGATATACATCGCTGCGTTATCGCTGATGGCGTCGGTGTAGTACCACTTTTCCTCCGGCTGGTAGAGAGAGTCGTTAAAGGGCGAAATGTAGGTATTGCCGCGGGTGAGCGTCCAGGGATCCCATAGGCTGCCGGCGCCGATGATGGTGCCGTAGAAGCGGTCGAAGCCGCGCTGACGGGGCCAGTTGTACTTGAGCGAGTCGATATCCTCCAGCTGCCGGGTCACGTGCCACTTGCCGGACATGTAGGTGCGGTAGCCCGCCGTCTTCAATACCTCCGCAATGGTGACGCATTGATCATTGAGATCACCCCGGTAGCCCGGAAGCTCCTCATCGCCGGTCATGAAACCCACGCCGGTCTGCGCCGGGTAGAGGCCGGTGAGCAGGGAGGCCCGGGTAGGGCAGCAGCGGGCGGTGTTGTAAAACTGGGAAAAGCGAAGGCCGCCGGCGGCCAGCCGGTCGAGAACGGGCGTGGCAATTTCGCTGCCGTAGCAGCCGATGTCGGAATACCCCATATCGTCGGATAGGATCAGGAGGATGTTGGGGCGATCGCTTTCCCGCGGCGCTTCCTCGGGGGATTCGGTAGTACAGGTCGTGAGCCACAGCAGGCTTACAAAAGCAATTAACAGATGTTTTGTTGACATTTTAGATGCTTTCTCAATTTTGAATTAAACCGGAACATTCCTGATCTTAAGCCAAGAGAGCCGGGTAGGTCTGTTTGCTCAGCTTCCGGAATCATCGGCATATTTGATCACGGCTTTCTTGTTGCCGTATTGTCTGAAGACATCATAAACTATACGGGCGAGTAATTCCAGTGCTAAGTGTATTTTTGACGAATCAAATGAGACCAGTTTCCTGCTCGCAACGCCTTCCTCAAGATAAAATCCCATTTTTTTAAGTTCATTCCTTTCCGGTTGAGTTATAAAATATTCCAACGACTTATCGGTGGTCGACTTTACTTTAATTTCTAACCCGGTGTCTTTTTTTGAAATTTCAATGTTCACCTGCCCCTTTAAAAATTCCAGAATAAAGCCTTCCAGATCTCCTTTCAGCATCTTTTCAAAGCAGACCATCAAGTAATCGCTATCCAAATGAAACCTACGCTCCTCTTTTTCCAGTTTTGATAATTTACGCTCGTACTCTGCAATCCTAGACTTTGTGAATTCCATCGAAGCTTCAGTCATTTCATCTTTGCGTATTGATTGTCTCATTCGCTCAATCACCTCCCGCAGGTATAATTTTTCATCAAAATCCGGATCATCCAGGTTCTTCAGCGTCCGTAATTGTTGTTCCGTATAAAATAGCGCATTTTTTAATCCTTCCGCTCCGGAAAAGTCATCCTCCCGGATACACCTTTTCATCTCATCTTCCAGAAAATTGTATTCTATTTGAATTTCCTCAATGAGGGCCGACAGATTGTAATTCATCACGTCTAAATTATTATCAGAGTTGAAGTATTGATCTCGTACCGCCTCGCGCTAGCCCAACTTCCAACTGCTATCTCCTTCTGGTCCAATATGCTCCCCTTCATCCATAAACGAAAAGGGGTCTGGGAAACACCCGAAAACTGCTCCGATTCCCGGAAAGCTGCTCCAGCGCACAGTCGGGAGGCGCCCTGGAAGGCGCCGCCCGACATGAGAGGCGGCGCCCGACATGAGAGGAGGCGCCTTCCAGGGCGCCTCCTCTCTGCACGCCAGGACGTACCGGCCGGCTCTTCTTGTCCTGTTCAGTTTTCATTGCTTCACCAGCCTGGTTGAATACCTTCTCCCCTCCCTGTCCATCAGGATCAGGTAAAAAAGTCCTCTCGGCAGCTCTTCCGGTTCTATTCTTGAAAACGAGTTATTGATCAACCCACCCTGCACGTACTGCCCCAAATTATTGTAAATGAGATACTGCTCCATCCCTTTTTCTTCATCCTCGATGATCAGATAGCCGGAGAATGGATTGGGAAACACGTTTACGGAAGTGAGCACCTCCAGGTTTTCCACCCCCGTGATGAAGCAGCTCGGCGGGTTTTCCGGATACAGCAGTTCTCCATTTTGGTAAAAACACAACAAACGATCTGCATAGTCGGTATGGGCGCCGGTAAAGTTCGGAAAGAAGGAGACGAGTAATATCCAGAAGGTGACAAGCTCTTTTCCTGCCATATGAATGCCTGATTGATTCAAAAGCGTGTTCCGTAAGTTAAGGAGTTTCATTCTACAACTCAACAAACTGATGCCCATTTCGTCTGCTTAGCGTCTATCCGAAAAAGTGTTTTTTGTTACACGGAGTTCCACAGAGGAGACACGGAGAACCACAGAGGATTGACATTCAATCAATTAACTCCGTGCATCTCTGTGCCTTCTCAGTGTACCTCTGTGTAATTATACTTTTCGGTGTGAACTCATCTTTGGAAAGAGGAAAGATCGTAAATTCACGTAGCTAATTCCCTCATCATGAAAATCCACTACGGCAACCCCACCGGTCCGGCCGACCTCCGGCAAATCCTGGAGCTGCAGCGCCTCAATCTGCCGGCCAACATCTCCGCTACCGAGCTTCAGGAGCAGGGCTTTGTCACCGTACAGCACACGCAGGAACTGCTGGCCGACATGAACGCCGCCGAGCCGCAGATCATCGCCAAAGACGGAGATGCGGTGGTGGGCTACGCCCTGGTCATGCTGCGGGAGTTCTCCACCCGGATCCCCACCCTGATGCCCATGTTCGAGATGCTGCAGACCTTGTCTTACCGGGGGCGTCCACTAAGTGCATGGAAGTACTACGTCGTGGGGCAGCTTTGCGTGGCCAAGAGCCACCGCGGGCAGGGTCTGGTAGAAGGTATGTACGAACAACACTGCCGGCAACTGTCGGACCGCTACGACTTTGTCGTCACGAAAATCTCGGATCGCAATCCGCGCTCCCTGCGGGCGCACTGGCGCGCGGGCTTCGAGACGATCCACCGGTACACGGAGGCGGATGGACAGACGTGGGATATTGTGCTGTGGGATTGGCATTAATAGTACACTGATGTATTATGATCGATTAGGGTTTTTATGATTAAGAGCCTCTAATACCCAATTCATCAAAAATGTCATAAGCGTACCTGAAAAATGTCCCCGCCTCGATCATCCGGGCGAGTTCGGAAGGAGATTTGAAGGCCACGGCATCTACTTCCGGTGAGGAACGGAAATCATGGGCAAAGCCGGCGTGAACGTCTGCCAAGTATAAATCGACGAAATAATCCCTCCGCCACAGGCGATTGATCAGTTGCAAATCTTCGGGAACGAGATTCAACTCCAGCTCTTCCGCCGTTTCCCGGATGACCGCTTCCACACTCGACTCACCCACGGTAGCCGAACCGCCGGTAGTCGCCCATACGCCCGGATGCGCGTCCAGTGTCCGGGCTCTTTGCTGGATGAGGAATCGTCCTTCTTCATCGCGGAACCATATGTGAACGACCATATGATAATAGCCGGGAGGAATCGGTTCACCACGCACGTGAATCTTTTCGGTTTGTTCTCCCTGGCGATTGTACAAATTCCATTGCTCCATAAATGTAGAAATATTCGGAAACCAGGAGGCGCTGGAAAAGCGCCTCCTGGTGAGATGACCTTACTCCATAATCTCCCGCACCGGCGCCTTCACTCCCGTCAGCTCCCAGTGTCCCAGGGCGATAGGGATATTACCGATAGCGTTCAGGCCGTCGAAGAAGTTCTGCATGCGGAAGGGTTCGTCCTGTAGTTCCTTGATTCGCGCAAAATCCATCATGGCGCTTTCGACGAGGTACTTGCCGGTGATGTAGCTGGTACCGTAGCCCGGCTGCCGCAGGTAGAGGTGCTGCTCGAAGATGAGCAGTTCCTTCTCTGTTTTCATCCAGCCGCGGGGCGTGTATTCGGAGTGGATGCCGCCGGCCTCTTCCATGGTCATCTCGTTGGCATGAGCGTAGAGGGAGCCCAGACCACGCGCGGCGCGCTGTGCGATCATGATGTAGACG
>Ga0209949_1000151_pt1 | contig 39115 bp, 38 predicted proteins | sample SalPonC_black_MG_FD_185711 | JGI IMG/M metagenome (GOLD analysis project Ga0209949, IMG submission 185711) | Salt pond soil microbial communities from South San Francisco under conditions of wetland restoration - Salt Pond MetaG... | ecosystem: Environmental > Aquatic > Marine > Intertidal zone... | reverse complement strand
CGCTGCGTGCGACACCCTGCAAGCACGGCACGCAAAGAGCAGCTGTGCTCGCAGTAAGTGGCACGCAAAGCCGCAGAGAACGCAAAGGGCAAGACCGGCAACGCGCCCCCTTTGCTCCGCGAACTCTGCACCCTCCGCGCACTTTTACCCGTAGAAGGGATGCCCGTAGCGCTCTCCCTTCTTCCAGGCGGCGGCGGAATTGCCATAGCTGGGCAACCCGTCGTTGTCCTTCAGCAGGCGGGCAGTGTGGAGCAAGTTATAGGTCATAAAAGTAGTATTGCGGTTGGTGAACTCGTTGGACTGGGCGTCCGATTCTTCATCCAGATAGGAAGGGCCGGGACCCACTTCACCGATCCAGCCGGCATCGGCCTGCGGTGGCACCACATAGCCAATGTGCTGCAGGGCGTACAGAATCCCCATCGAGCAGTGTTTTACCCCATCTTCATTGCCCGTGATGATACAACCGCCGGTTCGGCCGTAATAGATGTACTGCCCCTTTTCATTCTGTTGCCCGGAGTTGCTGTACAGCCGCTCGATAATTTTGGTGCAAACCGAGGAACGCTCTCCCAGCCATATCGGTGAGCCCAGCACCAGGATATCGGCGGCCATCACCTTTTCAAATACGGCGGGCCATTCGTCCCGCTCGTAGCCCTGCGTGGTCATATCCGGATAAACACCGGGAGGAATCTCGTGATCCACTGCACGGATGTATTCTACAGTGACACCTTGCTTTTGCATGATTTCCATAGAGACTTGCATCAAGCCCTCCGTATGTGATCGCCGGGGCGAGCGCTTGAGCGTGCAATTGATAAAAAGGGCGCGAAGATCATCAAAGCTGCCAGGATTAGATTCTGCCATTGTTTTTCTTTTTTCAAAGTAATGCCACTTAAAAACCCGGGCAAACTATTATTTCATAATTTAAAATGCTGTCTGTGCCGCAACACTTATAGTAAAAAATAGCAGTCCCTCCCATCGTGAAAAGACTGCTATCAATAATTTTCAGTTTCTCGCTTTTTCAGTTTCTTAGAAGCGTACACCGGCCGACAGGTAGAACACATTCTGCCGATTCTTTTCGGCGGTCAATTCAAAGAAGTCCGACATGCCCCAGTCATGGCGCAGATCGATGGTAAGCAGCCGCCCGATATCCAGTCCGGCACCGGCGGAAAGCGACCAGTTGTTATCTTCTATGGTCAAATCAGGAATATCTTCCAGTTCATCGTCTGATCCGAAAAGCAGATTGGCGGTGCCGCCACCGAAAAGCCTCAGGCCGAATTCTTCGCTGTCAATCACTTTAGCGCCTACAACGAACGGAACCCGCAGCCCGTTGGTAACAAAATCGACGCTCACTTCACCGAGCTCGCCGGCGTCAATGATTTCTACGCGGTTGCTTGTACGCGCGTAATACACGCCCGGCGACAGGTAGAAGCGGTCGCCGATCCGCAAATCGAGTCCAACTTGGAAACCGACATTTCCCTCGAGATCGGTATCCTTGAGGTCTTCACTAAAATAGGAGAAATTAGCACCTGCTTTGGGAACAATGGTCAACTGAGCGGTTACTGTTTGCCAGCCAAAACATGCTAGTATTGCTAAAAGGATAAGCCTCTTCATGATCTTTGTTTTTAATTCAGTAAAACCCGACAAAAAACGGGGGTAACCTTGTGGTTCACCCCCGATTGGTGTTTTCGTTGTTTTTCACTTATTATAAAGAGCTCAGGCCCGCCATGTTCAACCCAATCTTCTGAATGCCAAACATTTAATATAAATTCACTTTCGTAAAAAGACTAATCAAGCGCCTGACTACGGTCCCTTCGCCGGGCCTCCCGCTGCCGGACGGTGACTGACTCAAAACTATCATTATAGCGCCGGTGCAAGGTTCTCATCACCCGGTCCCAGAAAGTAAAGTATAAGCCGTAGCTGCCCGTAAAATATTTGTGATGCAGGTTGTGATTGACAGAGGTGTTGATCCATTTGCCCAGCCAGTGCCGGTCAAAGCCTTTTGGATACAACTCGTATCCCAGATGGCCGTACACATTGTAGATAATTGAAAAAAGAAAAAAAACACCCAGGGCCGACTTATGCACGGGAATTGTAAATACGATGATGATATAGATGCCGGCCTCCACAATCGCCTCCAGCGGATGAAAGGCATAGGCCGCCCAGGGAGAGGGATTGGTTGACTTATGGTGCACCAAATGGAACCATCTGAACAGGCGGGGATGATGCATCAGCCGGTGTGTCCAGTAAAAGTATGTGTCGTGCAGCAGGGTCATCAGAACGAAACTCAGCATATAGTACCCCCATCCGAAATCCTCTATGTCTGGATAAAACCGGGTATAAGCCCGGGGAATGGCAAGGATGAACAACACCACCAGCCCGAAAATGATGATAGAAGTCAATGAGTAAAACACCTCCCGCCGGTAGTCCTTGCTCCCGGGAAACTTTTCCTGAATTTTTACAAACCAGCCGGTATAACGCAATACCAGATAAAATAATACGAAAGCAATGCCCGCCACCATCGTGTAACGAGTGAAAATCCGCGAAACGATCTGATACCATTGGTCGAGAAACTCCATCGTGCAAAATATTGGTTAGCGAAAAGAAAGTCTGTTCAGGCTGCCTCAGAAGGCAGGTGTTTTTTGCACTTTAAAGATATGAGAAACGAGTAAAAAAACCAGGAAAAGCAGTGATTCACTGCCTCCCTGGCTCTCGCTAACCAAAAAAGTGTTTCTTTAAATTAAGCCAAATACATAGAAGTTCTCTCGATGGCCGGCTATCAGGAAACCCACCCGACGCCCGGCAGACAAAATCGAATACTCACCCGGCCAGCGCAACTACCCGCTTATGTAGTTTTTGGCCAACATCCACCTAGTGGCTTCGGCACTAGCGCCTACCTCCCCCCTCAACCGTTAAATTTATCTTAACTCCCAACCATTTTCTTCTGAAGAGGAGTTAAGGAGATAGTAACCCTGATGCAAACGCTATTAAATTTTTTATCAAAATCACCTTGACTTATGCGTATTACACTTTTGCTTTTCCTGCTGTGCGGAATGATGACCTTTTCGGGTTGTGACAATGATGACGATCAGCCCAAACCGGCCTGCGAGCTGGTTCAAACGGAACCCGGCACGCGTTTTTTCGAATTTGTGCACACCGCTACGGACACGACCTTCATCGCCTGGACAGCCGACACGGCCGTTATCAATGATGCGTTAGCTCAACTTCAGCTTCCCGAAGCCGAGCGCGGCATGCACATCAACGGCGAAATCGAACGGCTTCCCGATCCTTGTAAAGGCCTCAACAAAAACTGGAGCTGGTACTTCGTTCCCGGCAAATGGCAGCTGGCGGAAGTTTCCATCGAGGTCTGCGATGGCACCCCCATGTTTGTTGAGGATAACCTCAGCGAATTTACCGACAATGTAGGCCGCTACTGCCCGTGGGGCTCTTACGTACTAAGGGAGGTGCAAGGCCTGCCTTCGATCAATTGAATTCTCAGTTCCCGGTTCTCCGAACCGGGAACTTTCCCAAAATTATCCCTACCTTTAACCCGCATTGGTGATTTGCTGTCTACAGTAAATCTTAAAAGGGAACCCGGTGAGAATCCGGGGCAGTCCCCGCTGCTGTAAGCTCTCGCCTTATCCTTTGACAACAGCCACTCTTCCAGCCGGGAGGGGAAGGCGTCAAAGGTGGAGTAAGCCAGAAGACCTGCCGGTGTAATATATTCATTCGGGCTTTCGGCGGAAAGGCGACGGATGAAACGACAGTAAATACGTGGTCGCCCCAGGCCGCTGTAACCGGTTTCTGCGCAGCAGCAGCTTTTCAATCTTTTCTTCAGGCCTTCTGCGCTTTCCACCTGCCGTTTCTACCTGTGTCCCCCGCCGTCGTCCCGGCAAATCAGCAGGTAACCGATGTACGGGCATAAGCTATTTTTTTCCTTATTGTTTTACTTCGCCGGCATCGCCGGGCTGCAGGCGCAGGCAGACACTTCGCTACTACTGCCAACCCTGGAAGTGTCGGCTACCCCCCTGCGCAGCACTGCGGCCGGCGAACGTACCGAACAATGGGATTCAGCCCAGATCGCGACTTACGCCCATAGCAGCCTGGGAGAATTACTGAGCCGGGAAACCGGCATTTTTATTAAAAATTACGGCGCCGGCAGTTTGGCCACCCCCTCCGTCCGGGGCGGCAGCGCCGGCCATACGGCCGTCGTCTGGAACGGCTTCGCCCTGCAGAGCCCGATGCTCGGGTTGCTCGACTTCTCCCTGCTCCCCACCCACTTTGCCGACGACATCGAGCTGCGCTACGGCGGCAACAGCGCCGGCTGGGGCAGCGGCGCCATCGGTGGAACGATTGCCCTACGCAACCGGCCGGCCTACAGGCAGCCCCTGTCGCTGACCCTGCGCTCACTGATCGGCAGCTTCAGCCGTCGCGATCTGCAGTTCCAGGCCAGGTATGGCAGCGAAAGCATCGCGGGATCTACCCGGCTGTTTCACCAACAAGCCGACAACGACTTCCCTTACCGCATTCGTCCGGACTTACCCGAACGCCGGCAGACTAATGCCGCCTTCCGGCAACGGGGGCTGCTGCAGGAATTCTACTGGAAACTTCACCCCGGCCAGCAGCTCGGCTTGCAGGTCTGGTGGCAGGAAGGCGACCGCGACATTCCACCCCTGACTACCCAGACCCGAAGCGCCGCCTCCCAGAAAGATAAAGTACTGCGCAGCGCCCTGCACTGGCGGCGCAATGGCCCTCGCTCCGTCCTGCAAGCCCGGGTGGGCTTTTTCCGGGAATACATAGACTTCCGGGATGAGCTTACCGGACTGCGGGCGGAGAGCCGATTCTGGAGCCTGGTCGGTGAAGTGGAAGGACAGTGGCAACTTACCCGGTCACAACAAATACAGGCCGGTTTCAACCAAACCTTCACCCGCGCCTTCGCCGACGGCTACGCCGAACCCCCCGAGCAATATCAGGCTGCAGTTTTTGGCGCCTTCCGCCAAAAACTGGGCGGCTGGCAGCTGCAAATTAGCGGTCGCCAAGGATCGGTAGACGGCACACTGATCCCCTTTGTCGGAAGCCTGGGGGCGGAGGGAAAACTACTTAATTGGCTGTCGATGCGCGCCAAAATATCGCGAAACTACCGCCTGCCCACCCTCAATGACCGCTACTGGCGGCCGGGCGGCAACCCTGAACTAAAACCGGAACAGGGCTGGAGCCAGGAGGCGGGAATACAGACCAACTGGACATTCGATAAGCATCAATTCGAATATAGCATCACCGCCTTCAACCGCAATATCCAGAACTGGATCCTGTGGAGCATCTCCGGTAACGCCAACTACTGGTCGGCGCAAAATATCGCCGAAGTGTGGAGCCGGGGCATCGAACAGCGCATCGGCTGGACCTTTTCTTCCGGGAGCTTTCAAACGAAAATTTCGGGCGGCTATGACTTTATTCGCTCCACGAATCAACAGGCAATCGAAAGCCCCAGGATTGAGGCCGGATCGCAACTGATCTATACTCCCGAATACCGGGCCTTCGGTCAGTTGCAGCTGCGCTGGAAAGGATTGGAAGCCGCTTACCAGCACAGCTACACCAGCGAAGTAAGCAGCCTCACAGAACCGCTGCCCGGCTACCAGCTCGGCCACCTGCGCCTGAGTTACACGCTGGAAGGCGCTCCCCTCGGAGGCGCTTTATTCTTCCGAATCGAAAACCTATGGGACGCCTCCTACCGGATTGTAGAACGGCGGCCCATGCCGGGCAGGCATTACCAGACCGGATTGCGGCTGAAGTTTAGTCAAGTTAACGAGGATTAAACAAACAACGACGAGTTACTAAAATCACTTCATCTTTCAGATACCTAAATCAAGCATTTCATGAGAGTATTTTTTATCACTTTAGCCTTATTTTTCACCCTGGTCGCCGGGGCGCAGCACACGGTGACTTTCGAAAATTTCAATCTGCCGGCAGACAGCTTTCTCAACAATGCCGGTGCAGCCGGAGGATTTGAAAGCGGGGCCATTTTTCTACCTAATGATTACAACCCCGACTTCGACGCCTGGGAAGGCTGGGCGATATCCACCACAACAGATACCCTGACGCCGGGCTTTACGAACCAATACAGCGCCATTGCCGGCGGCGGCGCGGAGGGTTCCGACACCTACGCCGTAACCTTCGCCTCCGGCCCCAGTATCATTCAGCTGCAGGAGACGGCGGCCGGCAGTATGGTTGAGGGCATGTACATCACCAACAGCACCTATGCCTATTACAGCATGCTGGATGGGGACGCTTTCGCGAAAAAGTTCGGCGGCGAAACCGGCGAGGATCCCGATTTTTTCCGCCTGACCATCAAAAAATACCTGGACGGTCAACTCAGCACCGACAGCGTCGATTTCTACCTGGCCGATTACCGCTTCGAGGATAATAACCAGGATTATATCGTCGATGAATGGACCTTCGTTGATCTCAGCACCCTTGGTCCGGTGGATAGCCTTCAGTTTACGCTGAGCTCCACCGACGTGGGACAGTTCGGTATCAATACACCTACCTACTTTTGCGTGGATAATATCCGCCTTACGGAACAGACTACCTCGCGGCCAGTCTTGCTTTCGGAAGCGCCTCTTGAGCTTTATCCCAACCCGGCAGTCAATATCCTCTTAGTAGACTGGCCTCAAGAAGACGCCGCCTTGTCACTTATCAATACCCAGGGGCAGGAAGTCAAGCGTCAGCTGCTTCAAAGAGGCCAAAACGAAGTGGATGTACAGGCCCTTGCACCGGGTAGCTATTGGATACAGGTGCGGGATGACCGGCAGGTGTGGCGGGCGAAGTCTTTCGTGAAGCGATAACAAGATTACAGGTTTACGAAACCTTGAAGGTTTCGTAAACCTATCGCAATTCCTCCGTCCCTCGCTTCACCCGGATCACCTCGCCGACGTAAGTCTCCGACGAGGGCTCCCGGATCGTCTCCACGAAGTGCCACTCGGCGCGGGCTTCCTCCGGTGTCAGGGCCAGCAGCAGATAGCCGTGATCGCGCAGGTTGGTGTATTTCAGGTGCGGGTTGTTTTCCGGAGCGGTGATCTTTTCCTCGTATTGCAGTACCTCCTCCCGGGGGCGTCCCTCATCCCAGTTGGCGGAGGTGATGCTTGTCGTTCCGAATTCCACCGCCACGGTAGCGGTGCTATCGGCTTTATAGGCTTCGATCGACTCAGGCACTTCGAAGGCCCAGGAGGTGTGGGTATCCCCGGTAATGAATACCACGTTTTCAATATTGTTTTCTTTGAGAAAATCGATGATCTCCTGCTGCTCGGCGGGATAGCCGTCCCAGGCATCCAGGTTGCGGGGGCGGTTGGGGCGCAGCCAGGAGAAATCGAGTTCGGAGAAAATGACCTGGTTGCCGATGACCTTCCAGGCGGCCTCCGAATTAGCCAGTTGGTTTTTAAACCATGCGAGCTGCTGTTCTCCCAGCATAGTCCGTTCGGGGCTGTTGTACTCCGGCTGGGAGATGCTGTCGAGCTGTGCCGAGCGGCCGGCCAGACGTTCATCGAGCATGATCAGATCGACGAGGTTGCCGAAGTGCAGCTCGCGGTACAGATGGCTGTTCTCGCCTTCGCGTACGGGCAGCCATTCGTAATAAGCCTGCCGGGCCACTGACTTACGCGTCTGATAGTCCCCTTCCTCGTCCGGCTGATGATTCTGGGCGCCGGTTTCGTAGGAGTTATTGGTGATCTCGTGATCATCCCAGATGGTGACGAAGGGATGCATGCGGTGGGCCGCCTGGAAATCATCGTCGAGGCGGTAGAGGGAGTAGCGGGTGCGGTAGTCCTCCAGGCTAACGATTTCCTTGGCAGGCAGATGAAAGCGGCCGAGCGTAGTATCGCCGTAGCCGCCGGGGGCGTATTCGTAAATGTAATCACCGAGGTGGATAACCGCGTCCAGGTCTTTCGTACGGGCAATATCGGCGAAGGCGTTGAAGTAGCCGGCCTCAAAATTGCTGCAGCTCACCACAGCGAAGCGGACCGAGTCCACCGCACTGGCCGGCGCCGTTTTGGTATGACCGACCGGAGAATCCGCACCCAGCGCGCTGAACTGATAATAATACTCCGTATCAGGTTCTAATCCGTTCACGTCTACCTTGACGGTAAAGTCGCGCTCTTTCGTCGTCGTCGCCTCTCCTTCCTGCACCACGTTTTCCATCGCTTCGTCAATGGCTACACGCCAGCTGACATCGATAGGGCGAACCTTTTCAGGAGTCACCCGCGTCCAGATAATGACACGGTCAGGTAAGGGATCGCCGGAAGCAACACTGTGATAGAAAGGTTTGAGCGCAGCATCCCAGTACTGCGAGGTGCTGTCGTCGGGCAGCGGCGGCGCACCCACCTCATCCGAAGTGGTTTGATTACAACTGGAAAAAAGAAGGAACAAAAAAGCCGGAAGAACGATTGGTCGAATCATGCGGGTAGGTTTTTATCTGCAAATTTCAGCAATCGTTCCTCCAAAACAAGCTTTTCAGGAATTAATTTATCGTTAATTCGGGGTGATTGAGAACCTTGATGACCCAAAGTCTCGGTAGCAGACAGCCGTATTATATACTGACGTCGAAATGGTTTGAGAAATTTCTCAAACCAATTTACGTCGAGTATATTTCAGGCTGCTCCCAGTCTCGCTGTCATTCCTTCCCCACCACTTCCGGATCGGCGAGACTTTTCATCCCGTCGATCAGGTCGATCATTTCGCGGCGGTAGCCGTGAGGGTCTTCACCTTTGGCGTTTTCGGCCAGCTGCTTACAGTGCAGGTAAGTGGCCTTGCCTTTAAACGCTGAGTCGCGCAGCAACAAGCCGAATTCGGCGACGGCAGCGGCCCAGCGGAAGTTGTCACTGGTATTCTCCAGTTTCGTATCGCGGTCGATGACAGCCTCTTCAATCAGGCGGCTCTTGTTACCGTCGGGCTGCTTGTAGCGCAGTTTGATCGTGAGCAGTTCCTTCGACTTATTGGCGCTCTTATCCACTTTAGTCGTCTGGTACTTGAGGTCGTCGACCTCAGCGAGGTGTTCGCTTTCAACGCCCGCGGGAATGATCTCGTACAGAGCGGTAACGGTATGTCCCGAGCCCATTTCGCCGGCATCCTTGCGGTCGTCGTGGAAGTCTTCGTTGTTCAGCAGACGGTTTTCGTAGCCGATGAGGCGGTAGCCGCGCACCTTGGCGGGGTTGAACTCGATCTGGATTTTGACATCCTTGGCGATGGTGAACAGGGTTCCGCCGAATTCGCTGACCAGTACTTTCTTGGCTTCCGAAATATCGTCGATATAGGCGTGGTTCCCGTTGCCCTTGTTGGCCAGTTGCTGCATCTTGTTGTCCTTGTAATTGCCCATGCCAAAGCCCAGAACGGTTAGGAAGATGCCGTCTTCGCGCTTCTCCTCGATCATGCGCACCATGGCTGCATCGGAGCTGGCGCCCACGTTGAAGTCGCCGTCGGTAGCCAGGATGACGCGATTGTTGCCGCCTTCCACGAATTGTTCCTTTGCCAGTTTGTAGGCCAGCTGTATACCCGCGCCCCCGGCCGTAGAGCCGCCCGCTTCGAGTTTGCTGAGCGCGTCTTTGATCTTCTGCTGGTTATCGCCGCCGGTCGGTTCCAGCACGACGCCGGCTGCGCCCGCGTACACGACCATGGCCACCTTATCCTGCGGCCGCAGCTGATCGGTCAGCATTTTAAAGGAAGCTTTCAGCAGCGGCAGCTTATTGGCCGCCGACATAGAGCCGCTGACATCAATCAGAAATACCAGATTACTGGCCGGTAGATCATCCATGGGGATATGCTTTCCCTGCAGCCCGATGTGCAGCAGGCGATGATCCGGCGCCCAGGGACATTCGCTGATCTCGGTATTCACTGTGAAGGGATGCTCGCCGGCAGGTTTGGAGTAATCGTAATTGAAGTAGTTCACCATTTCCTCGATGCGCACGGCATCCTTCGGCGGCTCCTGGCCGTTCTTCAGGAAGCGTCGCATATTGCTGTAGGAGGCGGCATCCACATCGATGGAGAAGGTAGACAGCGGTTCTTTAGTTGCCTCAAAGAATCGGTTTTCGTTGATCACCGCGTAGTCTTCGGTGTTGTAATCCGGCGCTCCTTCGCCGGGATAGATGGCGCCGGCATAGCCGCTAGTGGCGGGCATGGCCTGGGTGCGCATCAGGAAAGAACGGCTGTCGGCTTTGGCTTTTCTTTCCATGCTATAGGCGGCTACATTTATCTCTTCCAGCTCTACTTTCTTCGGCTTCAGCGTGATGATTTGCTCCTCGCCGGCCTTCACTTCGACTTCTTCGGTCTCGTAGCCGAGGTAGGTGACGATGAGCGTGGCTTCCGGCTTGGCGTATGTAAATTTGAAAAAGCCGTCCATATCGGTCACCGTGCCGTAGTTAGATCCTTTGATCAGGATGCTGGCCCCGGCCAGGGGTTGCTGTTGTTCGTCGTAAACGGTGCCTTCATACGTGTAGGGGTTCGCGGCCTGCAACGCGGCCAGCGGCAGCAGCAGGGCGAACATCAGGAGGTAGGTGATTTGCTTAGTCATGGTATTGGTTTTTTGTGATAGGATGCGATGGAATGGGGAATTACATAAGCATAGATGGTTTTTTTAGAAAAAGCGGATTTGGTTTCTGGTTTATTACACAAAGAGGCGCAAAGGAAACACAAAAAGCTACGGTGCCGAACAAGACTCACGCCCTGGCCAGGCTTAACGTCACGCTCAACTATATTGACAAAAATCACCATCCTTTTTGGCAACCAACCTATAAAGGCTGGGTGGAAAAAAGGCTGGAAAAGCCCTTCCGGTGGTAAGGAAAAAATCGACAGTTCGACCGCCGTCAATTCACCGCATGACTGCCATGACTGTATATTCCCGGTGATTCCGTACCTTTCGGTACAAATTTTTGACATGCGCCGTTTTTTCCTTCAAGGTGGAAAACAGGATCAAAGCGATGGGGAGCTCCTCGCCCGCTATCAGCGTTCGAGCGATCAGGAACTGCTCGCACAGCTCTACGGCCGTTACGCAGAGCTGGTCTACGGCGTATGCATGAAGTACCTGAAAGAACCTGCCGCCGCCGAAGACGCCACCATGGCCATCTACGAGGAGCTGGTCGACAAAGCCCGGGGACACGAGATCGACAAGTTCCGCAGCTGGCTGTACGTGCTCGCCAAAAACCACTGCCTGATGCAACTGCGCCGGGAAAAACGCAACATTACCGTCAATTATGAGCCCGGCATTATGCATTCTCTCGATTCGCAGCATCACACTATGGAGAGGAGTGATGAAAACGAGGAGGAAGCGCGGCTGAAAGACTGTCTGGAGCAGCTCAACCCACAACAACAGCAGTGCATCCAGATGTTCTACTACCGGGATCATTCTTACAAGGAAATCGCGGAAATGCTAAAAGAGCGACTCGGAAAGGTGCGCTCGCATATACAGAACGGAAGGCGTAATCTGCGGATTTGCCTGGAGGAAAAAGAGAAGAAGTTGAAAAATTGAATGCCTGAAAATACATCAAATATCATCCAATTACTGCGGCGCTGGCTAAGCGGCGAGATCAGGGCGACGGAAGAGCAGCAGCTCGACCGGGGGGCGGAGGAAGATCCCTTTCTGCGCGATGCGCTCGACGGCTACCGGCAACATCCGGAAGCGGATCACGAGGCGGCGATGAACCGCATTCGCGGAAAACTGCAGGAGCGGAGCCGGCGCGGCGGTGGCGGATATGTGCGCTGGCTGCCGCGCGTAGCAGCTGCAGCGGCAATGCTGCTCCTCATCGGCGCGGTGCTGTGGCTCATCAACCTGCCGGGCGGCGGAGATGGAACTGCACTGAGCGAGCGGGACATGCGCAGGCCTCGGCAGATGGAACAAATAGAACCTAAGGAGACCGTTGCGGAAGAAGCAGAAACCGCTACCGGAGCAGAACTTCAGACGGAGCCGCCCCCGCCACCCGAAGCAGAAACAGCCCGCGAGGAAAAGCAAGTCACGACTGCTGCTCCGCCGCCGAAGCCGGAAGCCCGGCGCGAGGAAGCGCTCGCCCTGGACAGCCCTCCGGCTGCTGATATTGCTGCTGTGGAGCCTGCTCCCGCTCTCGACAGTTTCTCCGAAGCAGCCGGCCTTACCGCTCCGGCAGCTGCGCGTCAGGCGCTTCGTGAATCACCGCAGGAAGATTCACTCGCCCAAGCCCGGCAACTCGTCGGGCTGATCACCACGTCCTCCGGTGACCCTGTAACCGGCGCCCAGATCCAGTTGCCCGGCGCCGATTTCGGTACGGTGACGGATAGCGGCGGCCGGTTCCAACTGGAGGCGCCTGCCTGGCAAGAGCAACTGGTCATTTACCGTCCGGGCTATGCCGATGCGGTAATTACCGTAGAACAAGGTCAAGCCCTTAATATTACGCTGGAAGAAGGCGAGAGGGCCGCCACTCGCGAACGCGCTGCCAAGCGCCTGGCCCCTCCTCAGCCTTTAACGGAAGGCACTCAAGCCTTCGTCTGGCCCCCGCCACAACCTGAAGGCGGATTCGATGCCCTGGAAAAATATGTCGATACCCATCGCCAATATCCCGAAACAGCCACGCGCGGGCTGGAAGGAACGGTTCACCTGCAGTTTACTGTAGAGCCCGGCGGTGAGCTCAGCAATTTCAAAGTTTTGGAATCTCCGGGGGATCCCTTGAGCCGGGAGGCCATCCGGCTACTGCAGGACGGCCCGGCCTGGGAACTTCCGGAAGGTCGCAGCACGCCCATGCTGGCTACTTATCGCGTTGGATTCAACCGTTAACTTGTTCATAATCCTCGTCGTGATAACTTTTACCTCAAGGCTATGTTGCGCAGCGAAGTGAACACCCCCCTTCTTTCCGAAGCGAAGCGGATGAAACATCCCTCCCATTTCATCTACACAATTCCCGGTTTCGTCGATCATCTCTTTTCTCAAGCATTTTCAACAGCCATACAGCAACAAATCCGCCCTCAATTTATTCTCTCCTTGTTACCTTCGCCGCCCGACGGCAAAAAAGCACACACAATTGATCACCCTCCTTCCTACTATTTCCGGAAGGAAGACAAAACCAGCTTATCCAGGATGAAAAATTCTGTACTCATTCCCCTTCTATTAGCCTTAGTAACCAGCGCTTTCGCCCAACGACCCAACAATGCCGGCCGCGGACAACAGGGACCATCGATCAACGGTCGCGTTACCGGCACCCTCATCGACACTACCAGCAACGAACCTATTGAATTCGCCACCATTGTGCTGGTCGACGCCAAAACACAGGAACAAAAGGACGGGACCATGTCGGAAAGCGACGGCTCATTCAAAATGCCCGAGGTCAAACTCGGTGCGTACGAATTACACATCTCCTTTCTGGGCTACAGAAACAAAATTGTGAAGGGCATTGAACTCACCCCGAAAAACCCCGACTACGACGTGGAGACCGTATATCTGCTTTCGGAAGGCGTCACACTGGAAGAAGTAGAGGTCACCGCCGAATCGGCGACTATCGAAAACCGGATCGACAAGATCGTTTATAATGCCGATAAAGATGTAACCACACAAGGAGGCGACGCCGCCGAGGTCCTCCAACGCGTTCCCTTACTTTCCGTCGACTTTGACGGCAACGTATCCCTGCGCGGCTCCTCTAATATTCAAATCCTGATCAACGGCAAGCCCTCCACCATCTTTTCCGGCAGTATCGGCGATGCGCTGAAAACCATTCCCGCCGACCAGATCAAGAGCGTGGAGGTCATTACCACCCCTACTGCAAAATACGACGGCGAAGGCACTGCCGGCATCGTCAATATCATCACCAAGAAAAAAACCGCCCAGGGTTTTACCGGTACGATCAATACCTCGGTGGGCACCCGCTCCAACCGAGGCAGCCTGAATCTGGGCTATACCCGCGGCCGCTTCGGCCTGAACCTCAACGGATCGGGCTGGTACAACTGGCCCCGCGAATCATTTAACGACTTTTACCGCGAAGATTACACCGGCGATGAAACCCGCGTACTCGATCAGAGCGGCGCCGGCGAAAGCCAGTTCTACGGTCCTCGCGCCTCTATCGGCGCCTTCTATGACATCAACGCCTATAACAGCATCAACTCCTCTTTCAATTTCCGCGGTTTCGGCCGTAACTCGGAACAACTGACGGAAGCTTTCTTTAACGATCCGGTTAACGACCTGAACCAGGAATACCTTCGCAACAGCGACACGCGTTCTTTCCGCAACGGCTTCGACTGGACTACCGATTACCGCCGGACCTTTAAGCAGCCGGAAAAGGAACTCTCTTTCGCTTTTCAGATCAGCGGCGACCGCAGCAATTCCGAAAACGAATTTATTCAGAAAGACCAACTGGGGGATTCGCCGGAGCTGAACATCAGCAACTTCAACCAGAACAAAGGCCTCAACCTGGAATACACCCTGCAAACCGATTACGTACATCCCTTCTCCGACGCCGTCAAACTGGAAACGGGAGCCAAGGGCGTACTGCGTCGCATCGACAGTGATTACAGCTATGAAAATTTCGGCGACGGCGTCGCCATTCCCGATACCGCTGATGTCTTTTACTACGATCAGGACGTCCTGGCCGGCTACGCTTCTTTCAACTTCAAATTCGGAGAGAATTGGGGAATGATCGCCGGCACCCGCTACGAATACACGACCATCAGCGGCGATTTTGATAAGGACCCGCTTACTTTCGGAAACAACTACGGCAACCTGTTGCCCAGCGTTATTCTGAACCGAAAACTAGGGCAGTTCTCCAATCTGAAGGTAAGCTACGGCCGCCGGATTCAGCGACCGAGTCTTTTCTTCGTCAACCCCTATCTCCAGTTGAACGACCCGCGCGAAGTTACAATCGGCAACCCCCAACTCGATCCCGAGTTGACCGATCAGTTTGAGCTGAGCTATAATACCTACATCAAAGGCCTGGTACTGAACGGCTCTGTTTATTACCGTTTTACCGACGACGTAATAGAGTCCTTTACCCGGGTGACAGAGGAGGGCGTCAGCCTGAACACCTTCCAAAACATTGGTGTCGAACGTTCTATCGGATTCAACTTCTTTAGCTCTTTCACCGTGAAGAAATGGCTCACCCTGCGCGGGGGCTTCAATATTTTCTCCTATAATGCCGAGAGCAGACTGGAAGGAGTAGACCTGCAGCGACAGGCCCTCGTCTGGCGCGGCAACCTGAACGCCACGGCCAGCCTGCCCAGGGACTTCAAGGTCGAAGCTTTCGGTTTTTACAACTCCCCACGACAAACCCTGCAGGGACAACGCGCCTCTTACTCCCGCTTCAGCTTCGGCGTCAAAAAGGAATTGTGGGACAGCCGGGGCAGCATCGGCATGAGTGTCAGCCAGCCTTTCTCTAAATTCCTGGCTTTCCCCTCCGAACTCCAAGGCGACAATTTTATTCAGCAGTCTGAGTTTAAAGTACTCGTGCGCTCCTTCAATCTCAATTTCAGCTACCGATTCGGAAAGCTCGACTTTAAAGATCGCCGCAGCCGACGCAGCAAAATCGATAACGATGACCTTAAAGGAGGCGGAGGAGGCAACAATTTCTAAATGAAAACAGATTTCTTCCACCCCATCTTTTCAATCTGCATATGAACCGGCAGCCGCTCTTCGAAAGAAGCAGCGGCTGTTTTTTTTATTATTCGTCTTACATAATAAGGGATCACGCCCTATCTTTGCATCCGCAGAGTAGTCAATAACATTGACCATAAGAAAACATCAGCGGTTTTTATGATAAACTCAGGACAAAGCCTATTGGCAGATACAAGTAGTACCCTAGAAAGTGAATCCGGATTCTACACCCTGATCACCGGTGGAAGTCAGGGCATAGGACTCGCGATGGCTAAAGAATGTGCCGCACGAGGCATGAACCTTCTCTTGGTAGCCTTAGACGAATCCAGGCTGTACGAGGCAGCCCGGGACATCCAAAAGGAGTATGACATCATCGTCAACTGTTACGGGATCGACCTGACCCAGGATAACGCCCCGCAAAAGGTATACGATTGGTGTGTCGAGTCTAACTATCGGGTCAATATACTCATCAACAACGCCGGGTTTGGACGAAGCGGGATTTTCAATACTCACAGCCTGCAGGAATACCGCGCCATGATGCGCCTCAACAACCAGGCGCTCGTCGAGATGACCTATCATTTTCTGCCCATGCTGCAACAGTCATCCGACTGGCGCCTCCTCAACATGAGCAGCATGGAAGCTAATCTGCCCATTCCTTACAAAGCCGTTTATTCCGGCTCCAAGCATTTTGTATATGGCTTTAGCCTTGCCCTGCGGGAGGAATTAAAAGAACACGGCTCCCGGGTTAGCGTAATTTGTCCCGGCCCCACAATTACTAATGAGGACGGTCTGAAACGCATCAAGAAGCATGGCTGGAGTGCTAAGCTCCTCGTCAAAATGCCGGAAGAGGTAGCGCAAATTGCTATCCACCAGATGCTGCAGGGAAAAGGCGTGATTGTGCCCGGCAGGATGCCTTATCTGCTGCTTAAAATCTCCAGGCTTTTCTCTACCTCCACCAAGATGGTCATCCTGGGAAAGCTCTTCCGGAAGTATAAACATGGGGATGCGGGATAAGCCGGATGCAAGCGGGAATAATTCAAAAAACCGAGTCAAGCAGGAAGTTTTTGGCGTAATTCAATCTCCTGTTCACTCAAAAAAGTTATCAATCTCGCACAGTTCCAGACTGATTTCCCAGAGACGGGCCGTCTGTTCAACATCCTGCGCGTTTTCGGCGGGCGGTTTTGAGCGGCAGTTGTCCCAGTATTGGCCGCTCTGACCCTGAGCTTCCGGGCTGCTGGCCAGGAAGATGGAAGTGGCGGCGCCTTCGTCGGGCGACTTGCTCTTCCAGAAAGTGCGGCGCACTTTCCAGGCCAGCGCGTGCAGCCAGTTGGTATCCTTAAGGCCGATATCAGTGTGCACCAGACCGGGTTGTACGGCATTGACGCTGATGTGCTCGTGAGGCTTACGGCGATCGAGTTCTATGGTAAACATCACGTTGCCCAACTTCGACTGCGCGTAGGAACGAAGACCGTGATAATTCTTGCTCAGGTAAAGATCCTCAAAATGCATCTTCGTATTGTAGTGGTTGTCGGAGGCCAAGTTGACGATACGGGCGTCGGGCGCCTGTTGAAGGCTGGGATAAAGCATATGAGTGAGCAGTACATAAGCGAGGTGGTTGACCGCAAATACCTTTTCAATTCCCTTATCGGTAAAAGTGCGCTCTGATATCCAGGTGCCGGCGTTATTGACCAGCACATCCACTACCGGATAGCTTTCCCGGATAGCCGCCCCCACCTCCCGTATACGCGATTGCGAGGCCAGATCGACCAGGTGCAGTTCCAGCTGATCATTCCCGGTTTGGCTGCGAATTTCTTTCAAGGCCCGCTGTCCCTTTTCCTGACTGCGGCACAACAGCAGCACGCGGGCGCCTTGCCCGGCCAGCGCTTTGGCTGTCGCAAAACCGATTCCCGAATTGGCGCCCGTCACGACGCAGATCTTTCCTTTCATGTTTTTTCGTATTTGGCGCAAAAATAGGAATAAATGGTCTCATGGTTTCATAGTTTCCGTGTTTCCTGGCTGCTGAGCTACTACCGCAAAGCCATAAATTACTAAAACCATGAAAGCAGGTAGCACCGAAAGCAGGATTTTACTCCCACTTCCACCCTTCTGCGAACTCCCGGAGTCCCGTTCCCGGCTCACCGAGTTCGCACCAGGTACCTTCGGCCTGGAAGGTTTCAGGGTATTTATGCTTTCCTTTGGCAGGGTCATGCACCAAGGCTGTAACCTCATAGCCGGCGCCGGCCAGCGCAGGGGCGATTAATAACTGTCGGATTTTCTAGGAGTGCTTTTTCTTTTATCCGGCGTTAGAGAACCGCCTCCCGTGGTGTTCTTTTACTTTCCTACGGGGCCTACCAGTTCGTCAGAGATATCCAGATGGCGCTGCGCATCGATCCGATCTGGAGGGGCTGTATCTGGAGGATATTTAGAGGAGGCTGCTGGCATATTTCTCAAAACCGGTATCCCAGAAGGAAGAAGAACCGGTTTGTCGGGGAGCTCAATCCGGAAAAGTTGGACATTCCGTTTCCCGATTCGTAGCGCAGCTCGGCGGAATAGCGGTTCCATTTCCCGCCCAGGCCGAGTAAAAGCCCCTGCTCCAGTTTTCTGGGGTCCTCGATGGCTTCTCCTTCTTCAGTTCTGATCTGTGAGAACAAGCGGGACTCCCGCACCATTGCGTTTGTCTCACCGATGACGAAGCCGTTGGAGACGCCCGCGTTGAAAAAGAGGAAAAAATTGGGGAAGGGATGATTGTACCGGATCATATTGTTGAGCTTAAGGTAGGCAAAGCCGATCTCCGTGGTGGTGAGGGTGTATTGTTCCTCACTTTGAATATCCTCATAGCGTCCGCTGACCCGGTAGGTACTGAAAAGCAACTCGTTATTCAAGGACCACTTGCCGCGGTTTCTGGGAAAAATGACGTCGAAGGACAGTCCGCCGGCAAAGCTGGTCGAAGCAGGATATTCGGTATTGACGAGGGCGGTAAAATTATCGCTCTTAAAGTTCAGTGAGGTAGAGGAAACGCCTGCCAGCGCTCCGAATTCCACCCTGATCTTTTCAGAGGTTTTCTGAAAGTCCATTTCTTCAGCGGTACAGTCATAATAAGCCAGCAGCACTTTTTCCAGGCTCCCCTTCCGGTAGTCCGCGTTTTTCGTTTCCGATGTAAGGTCGGGACAATCGGAGAGGTATTCACGCAGTTGACTGGTATATTCCCGGATTTCCTTGATCACTTTTCCACCGTCTACCTGTTCCGAATATTTTTTATAAATCAATAGTGTAAACGCCCCGTCTTTGCCGATATAAAAATGCTCCTTTCCGTCTTTGTCCATATAGTAGTACAAGCTTTTGGGGCCGCTGATCATGGTCTGCAGGAAGGCCGTATCCGTTTTGAGGCGCAGTTGCGGCTCCGGCAGGATTTTACCCGACTGCAGAGGGCTGATTTCCGTATCAACCACAGCGCTCAGGTAACGCTCGTCCTCCACGCCGAAACCCTGGATTTGCGAGGGGGTGTATAGGCGCTCCTCCCCACCCGCTTGTTGGAAACTGATTTTTTCGGGGTTCTTGCCCCAATTACGGTAATCGATCAGCCCCTTTATGGTATCGCCGTCGAGTTCGATGACATAGCCCGGCAGGAAGTTTTCCTGGCTGTAAGCATAGGGAGCCGCTACGAGAAACAGAAGAATCAGGAAGATACTGATACGTTTTTTGCCTGTTTGCATATTCTTGATTTTTATTAAGGACCTAAAAACTTCCGCGTTACGCGGCAGGAAGCTTTGAAAACAAGGACAGAATGGCCAACCTTGAGGGGGACTTAACAGTTGAAATGCAAGAGTACGAACATTATCTATACGAGGCAAGTGATTGTCAGAATCTCTCAAAAAAATTTAGGAGCCCAGGTTACTCCTGAACTCCTAAACCCCTAAACTTTAAACTTCTAAACTTTTTACAGATGCCGCTCAGCGTGATACGAAGAGCGCACCAGCGGCCCGCTCTCTACGAAGTCGAAGCCCTTTTCCAGGCCCACTTCTTTATATTCGGCGAAAGTATCAGGATGGACGTACTCGGCCACTTCGATGTGCATTTGGGTGGGTTGCAGGTACTGGCCGATGGTGAGCACGTCACAGTCATGTTCGACCAGGTCGTCCATAATTTTGAATACATCTTCCTTAGTTTCGCCCAGGCCGACCATGACACCCGACTTGGTGCGTTTGCCGTAGGCTTTGGTGCGCTTGATCTGCTCGAGGCTGCGCCAGTATTTGGCCTGGGGACGCACCTTGCGGTAGAGGCGCTCCACGGTTTCCATGTTGTGAGAAACCACTTCCTGCCCGGCGCTGATCATGCGTTCCAGCGCTTCCCAGTTGGCTTTGACATCCGGGATGAGGGTTTCGATGGTCGTTTCAGGCGACAGCTCTTTAACCTGCCGGATCGTCTGGTGCCAGATTTCGGCGCCGCGGTCCTTGAGTTCGTCGCGGTTGACGGAGGTGATCACAGCGTGTTTGACGCCCATGAGCTTGATGGCCTCGGCCACGCGACGCGGTTCGTCCTCGTCGTACTCAGGCGGTCGCCCCGTCTTTACCGCGCAGAAGGAACAGGAGCGCGTACAGGTATTGCCGAGAATCATGAAGGTAGCCGTTCCGGCGCCCCAGCACTCGCCCATATTCGGGCAGTTGCCGCTCTGACAAATGGTGTGCAGGTTGTATTCATCGACGAGAGAACGTACCTTCTTATATTCGGGCCCGATGGGCAGCTTTACGCGCAGCCAGTCCGGCTTGCGCCGGCGGGGCTCTTTCTTATCTACTACAGGTAATTCCAGCATGAGGTTTCGCTTTTATATCTACGGCCAGAACAAGCGGCGGCCGGTAAAAGTTCTCCGTTTAAAACGAAACAAAGATAGGGAATTTTCAAAGGCCGAAAAGTGTTGAACAATTGAAAAACAGTTTCGCTTCAACATACTCCCTATCCCGGATTATTCGAGGATCGATTAATTGGCAAAAGCCGTACATTGCTCCGGTTGTGGCCTTTTTCCAACACTGAACCGGAAAGCCCTCAAAAAGGAGTGGCTTAAAGATTCAAGACCAGGAGGCACAATAAAATGTTAATGATAACTTTATTACTATTGTAAACAAACGCTTTTTGTTGAACTGAGGGAAAAAATCCTCCGGTTCCAAAAAACTAAACAAGTAGTATGAATTCAAGAACCTATTCCATCGTCGCGACGGTCCTGTTCGTGCTGGCGCTGATCGGCGTCATTTTCCTATGGACCCGCAACAGTAAACTACAAGAATCCAACGAAGAATACATGACGGAAGTGGATTCCTTAACTCAGGTGAAATACGGCTTGCTCAACGACCTGGACAGCCTTCAAATCGCTTACGAGGGGCTGGCCGTTCACAGCGATTCGCTGAGCAACTCCCTGGCCGAGGCCAAGGAGAACATCAATCGCCTGGATCGCATCCGCCGGCAGTCGGCCTCCGACCTGCGCAGCCTGCGCGAAGAAATTAATCAGCTGCGTGCTGTAAAGTCGGAACTGTCTACCAACGTCGCCCAACTCCAGGAGGAGAACGCTATGCTGCTGGCGCAGAATGATTCGCTGAACCAGGAACTGGTCGTCAGCCAGTCGCGCAACCAGCAACTGGTGTCCCAAACCTCCCAACTCGAAGAGGCCAACCAGACTTTGCTCGACGAAATGAACACGCTGAAAGCTGAAAGCGTCAAAGCCAACGGCTTCCGGGTGGACATTGAAAAAGACAACGGCAAGCCCACCCTGCACGGCCGCCGCGCCGACGTCATCGAGGTGAGCTTCGACATGACCAGCGTTCCCCGTGAATACCAGGGGCTGCACACCGTATACCTCGTGATCAGCGACCCCAACGGCACCCCGATCCAGTCGGTCAACCCCGTGCGCACCCGCATCAATGTGCGGGGCGAAATTGCCGAATTCGAGGCCCAGCTGGCTAAAGAAGTCAACCTCTCTGCATCCCAGCGCCTGAGCTTCAAACACGAAATTCAGGAGAATCGCCTCGATCCCGGCTTCTATCGCGCCGCGATCTACTCGGATATGGGCTTCCTGGGCTCCTCCGGATTCCAGATCCGGTAAAGGGTTCTATTGACTTTCAATGAAAAAACGGGCGTGACCGGCTACTCCGGTCACGCCCATTTTTTATTGTCTTTCCCAATCCGGACAACATTGATTATTTTTGAGTTTTGATTCTTTAAAAACGACGATCATGTCGAATCAAGCGGCCCTTCTCCTTTTAATGCTACCCATGCTGTTTTCCTGTGTAGGAAAAAAGAAATACCTGCAAATGGAATACCTGCAGGACGAGTGTATGAAGCGAGAACGACAGCTCGAAGCCCAGCTGGATTTTGCCCGTGCCCAGATCGACCAGCTGCAATCGCGCAATGAGGAGCTCAACAACACGATTGGAGTGCTTCGCGACGACAAAGCACAGCTGGAGTCCGACACCAACCGACTGGAAGAACGCATCCGCGATATGGCCCGCCGCTCGCAGTCGACCCAAAATCAGCTGGCCACCGAACTCGAAAGCACCGCTCAGCAACTGGCTGAGAAAGAAGAACGCCTGGATGAAATCAAGACAACCATCAATCTTCGTGATGAACGGCTGCGCGAAGCCCGGGCCGATCTGCAGGACACACTGATGTCATATCCCAATGAAGAGGTCCTGCTGGAAATGCGTGGCGGCCGGCTTTACATCACCCTCGCCGACGAACTCCTCTTCGGCGGCCGCAGCACCACCCTACAGTCTTCCGGCAAAGAAGCCCTTGCGATCGTCGCCATCGTCCTGAACCGGTATCCCGACCTGGAAGTCACCGTGCTGGGCCATACCAGCACCGACCGACCCAACCGCGGCTATGCCGACAACTGGGACCTCAGCGTTCGCCGGGCCGCCTCCATAGTACGCACCCTCACCGAGGACCACGACGTAAGCACCAACCAGATCATGGCGGCCGGCAAAGGAGAGTACCTGCCACTGGTATCCAATGACAATACGGAGAATAAATTAAAAAACAAAAGGGTGGAACTCATCCTCTCGCCAAGGCTGGACATGCTCTACAACATCCTGCAGGAAACCCCATGAAACCACTTCATTGTATGACGGGAATAATACGCTTTTCCCGAAAAGGTATATGCTCCCGAATATAGTTCACCAGTAGATCGGCGCTGCGTTTCACCAGTGGCAGTCCACTCAGTTCCGCCATTTGCTTGACGCCGCCGATGCTCAGCGTATTCACCTCGGAAAGCGTGCGCCGCCCGTCGTCTCCCACCAGTGTATCGATTCCGTACATGGCGATCCCGCGGGGCAACAATTCCTCGTTGAGGCGTTCAATCATCCACCGTTCCTGCTCATCAGGTTCCGCAAAAATGGAAGAGCCTCCCTGGGAAGCATTACAAATCCAGGAGCCTTGCGGCGGCAGCCGCAGGGCAGCACCGACGATCTCTCCATTAACCACCACGATTCGTTTATCGCCCTGTCCGACATTCTTGAGATAGCGCATAGCCAGATAGCCGCCGTGGTTTTTTATCTGGTTTTCCAGTACCGGCTGATAATCTTCCAGCGGAATCTGTTGGGTGGATTCGTAAACCTTCCCCTGCTCTACCCGGATAACCCCCTTACCGCCGTAGCTCTCCACTGGCTTCAGCACAATCGGATGAGCGTTGTGTAGTTCATGAATTACTTCCATGCTATCACAGAACGCTATAGGCGGGCAAAGCTCCGGTATCTGAAGCAAAAACTTCTTATTGCTGGTTTCCACAATCCCGCTGGGCCGGTTAATGATGCGCCGTTCATTGATATGATGAGTGAGAAAGGAGAAAAACCCGCTGGGAATAGGTCTTGGCAGACGCAGCCACACCACGTCGTAGTAGCGTGCATCGACGCGAACAGTTTTTTCAGTAAGCCCCTTAAGGCCCTTCTCATAGCTGATCCCTTCCCGCATGGACCATACTTCCAGTTCGGTCGTGTCAAAGTGATAGAAAAATCCCCGGTTGGCTTCATTGCCCCGGCTGGCCAGATGCAGCCGTCCCACGGCAGGATGCGCCCGTAAGGCGGCAGACATCTCATAGATGGAATTGGCATTGCTATGGGTGAGGTGATCCGTGAGGATCAGTATATTGAATTTCTTCATCTGTTGTTTACTTTCAAAGGATCGACAGGCTCGATCGTTCAAAAATTTCGAATAAAGACGTGTTAAGCCACCTGAAGTCACATTTCTCAGTGACCCAAAACGCTCCCTCCGTCTTTTAATTGTAATCGAAATCGAAATTCAACTTAACAATTTCCGTAACTTTGAGGACTATTTTGAAAAAGAAAAAAGGCTCTATGCCCGGACGATTCAGGGATGCCCGCCTGGTTCAGGCGCTTATTGAATATTTCCCTTTCGGCATCCTGTTACTAAACAGGTCAGAAGAGATAGTCCTCTGGAACGATTCCTTCGGCAAGCATCTCAGCAGGCGCCCCAAGACAGGTTTGGGGGTCAGCTTTTTGCATACCCTGACAGCTTTAGAGACCCGGCTGCCCGCCGGCCGGTTTGCGGACTGGTGCGATTTTGATCTCAGAAAAGTACTCCACAGGCAGCGCTACCTGCAGCTTTACGGCCGCCGGATACCGGAAGGCTTTATGATAGTCAGCATTGACAATACGGCCGAGGTCGGAAAAGCACAGCATGCCGTTAATGCTATGGTCGACTGGCAAGAGCAGGAGCGCCGTCGCCTTTCGGAGGAAATCCACGACGGTATCGGCCCGCTGCTCTCCGCGCTCAAACTGAGCCTGGAGGGAATGGCCGCCCAAATCCGGCAACCCAACCAGGATTTTTCTAACAACTACAACAATGCGCTGGACCTGCTGCAAAGCGCCACAACGGAACTGCGAGGCGTCTCCCACGCGCTGATGCCCGCAGCGCTTATCGACTTCGGCCTCGTCGCCGCGCTTGAAAGTCTCTGTGAAAAAGCCAATGAAAGCGGGCGCGTTCAGGTCAACTTTTACCACTCGGGCATCGAGCAGCGACTGGAGCCCTCCCTGGAACGTGGCTTGTACCGAATGGCGCAGGAACTGCTCAACAATGCCTTCAAACACGCCGCAGCGAGCAGCATCAACGTACAACTTATCGGTCATCCCAACAGTATTGTACTCATGGTGGAAGACGACGGCGCCGGCTTCGCCAAGGAAAAGCTGCAAGCACCGACTCAAAGGGGGATCGGTTTGAGAAATATCCAGATGCGAACCCGCTCACTCGGCGGCAGCTTCACCATGGAAAGCCACCCAGGGGCGGGCGTGCTGGCCACCGTGGAACTGCCTGTAATTTAGTAACTTTAGAGAAAGATCAGGAGACTGCCCGATCACGCAGCATTTGTTAAAAACCCGATACTGAATGGCCGATACCAGCATCCATCATCTACTGTTCCATGATTGATATCCTCATTGCCGATGATCATAAGGTCTTCCGCGAAGGCCTGCACTCCCTGCTGAGTAACATCCCTGACATTCGCGTCGTTGGAGAAGCAGCTAACGGCCGGGAAGTCATTGCTTTCCTGGACAAAGAGCAGCCGGATATCATTCTGATGGATATCGCTATGGGAGACAGCAGCGGTATCGAGACGACCCGTCAGGTGAAAAAGCATTATCCTGAGGTTAAGGTGCTGGTCCTTTCCATGCATTCCGACAGCCAGTACATTGTCAAGATGCTGGAAGCCGGGGCCTCCGGATACCTGCTTAAAGATGCCGGCAGCGCCGATATGATCACAGCTATCCGCACCGTTTACGCCGGCGACACCTACTACAGCCGCCAGGTGTCCGATACGCTCATTGAACACCTCACCCGCGGAAGCAAGCAGAAGCCAAAGAACACCGGTGTTCCCCTCACCAAAAGGGAATTGCAGGTCCTCCGGCTCATCGCCGAGGAATACTCTAATCCGGAGATCGCGGAAAGGTTGTTCATCAGCATACGAACTGTGGATACCCACCGGCGCAATTTGCTCGAGAAGCTAGGCGCCAAAAACACGGCGGGACTGGTCAAACACGCTATCCGGCTGGGGCTGATCAGCGGAGAGTAGGTAATTCTCTTAGAACTACGCATTCCTCGCAATCCAAAAATCAGCATTTACCCCATAACATTGCCCGCAGGCCCATGCTATCTTTGCCCTGTTAATCAAGTGCAATGAAAAAACAAATCTTTCTCTCCGATAGCGAACTGGTCCTGAATTATCAGCAAACCAGGGATAATGCTGCCCTCGCAGTCCTGTACCGGCGGTATTATGACAAACTGTTCCGCTATTGTTTTTCTATGCTCTCTGACCGGGAATCGGCCCTCGATCTCACCCAGGAAGTGTTCCTGATAGCAGCCCAGCACCTGGAACGCCTTAAAAACCCCGTCACCTTTCCCTCCTGGCTTTTTCGCATCGCCCATAACGAATGTATAGACTATTGCCGGGAGAGAGGCAAAACCACGGCTTTCCCGGAGGTTCTGCAGGACAAGCTTTTTGAAAGAAATGAAGACGCCGAGCAACTACAGGACCGCGAACGGCTATTCGAAGCCATGAACCTGCTGATGGAAGAATTGGGAGAAGATGCCCGTACCATGCTTCAGCTCAAATATCTCCAGCAGTACTCTATTCAGGACCTCCAGAAAAAATACCAGCTCTCCGAAAGCGCCGTCAAGATGAGGCTATCGCGGGCCCGGCACCGCATCGAGCGGCTTTATCATCAGCAGCTCCAGCCGGATTAATCCGTAGATTCTTTTTTGCTACAATTTGCAGATAAGCAAGCGCCCGGTCATAGAGGAGATTGCCGGCAGCATTGTCTTTGTAGGAAGAGGATGTGGTCATAATTGATATATTGTCCAAAATCACTTTTTAGACGAGGAATTACCTCCCGGTCACTTTTCTCCAATTATCTTTTGCCCCCCAGCCACTTATCCAGAATATCAGGCTGATCGCCCCAGCACCACACTTCTCCAGGAAGCCCCGGCACCTCCCGGTATCCCTGGTAGCTCTGTTCGTACCGGATTTCCAGGGCATAAGGACAGTGCAGGCAGTCCTGAAACACCCAGGCATAGCTGTACCGCTTGAAGGGATTTAACTCCCGCACGCGCCGGAATGCCGGGCAGGGCGCCACGCGATAATAATGCCAGCGCCCGTCGAAGTGGTGCTGAACCCTGCGTCTTTCCGCAATACGGCGCAGTTCCACTTCCAGGGCGTTGCGTCGCGGATTGAAAAGCCAGCTCTTGCGTTCCGCTCCGTTGATGAGCCGGTTGATCAGCTTCTGATCTTCCAGGACGCCATGCGCCTTCAGTCCTTGGCTCAGATCCAGGAAATCGATTTCCAGGGCGGCGTAACCCAACCGGCGGATGCCGCGTAGCTTTTCTTCCGTACAAGGATGGTGTACAGCAATCTCGACCAGTAGGCGACGCTGCCCGCTGCGCACCAGCAGATCAGGCACCAGCCCGCCGGCCCGGCGCTCCACCCAAACCTGATCGAGCGGTATCATAACAGCTGGAAATATGGGCTGCTTCCGGTTTGACAGATAAACCGGCGGCAGCCGCAGTTTCCGCTGTTCCGACAATATCTCCTTGGCGCGCAGGTGCAACGCCGTCTCCAACCCCCCGTTACAGCCGCCGCCCGCCTCATGAGCAAAATGATGCCGGTTTCGCACTCCTTTCTTTGCGACCAGCGGCGCTTCGCAAGCCGGACAAATGCAATCACAGGCCAGCCCCTGCTCCACCTCATTGATGTGAACCAGCCGGCCGTTCCGCAATCCGTATGGTAGAAAAACAGACATATTTGGAAGTCGGAAGGTTTACCCGACCAGAGAATACGATGGGTGGGCGGAAGACGGAAGGTTTACTCTACCTTTAATATATATCGATTACCCACAACTTTAGCCGGTACAAACTTCATCTGCTCGTCTGTTTTTCTGTTCCTCTGTTCTGCGGGTCCGGCCTGTTTGAAACAGTTTTTCACCTTTTTGTAGACATTCAGAACCGCAGAACAGTAAAACTGACGAACAGATGAACCGTAGAAGTAGCCAAAACCGGACTTGTGGTTAATCAACACACCTTTAATATACTCCAGACTTCCCGCTCCATTCCCTTACTGGCAAAGTTTTGATTAATCTGAATGTGTAGGAAAACTTGCTCGTAAGAGGGGCAATTAAGATAAGGGTAATTGATGTTAAAAGCAAGGTAGAAATGATGGTTTCCTGTCTTTATTGTAGCCACGCCGGCAATAGAACTGAAGCTATGGGTTACTCCTCCTTCTGACTTTCCACATCCACCACCCAGCTCCCCATATTAATAAAGAGCCCTTCTTCTACATCAAAATCACCCTGGATGAGGGGGTTGGCGTTGAATGCGGTGGGACTGCGAAAGATTTCCTCGCCTTTGTGTAAAACCTTGAAATAGAGATCGGGCAGTTCTTCACCCAATCCCCACTGACTGAACTGTCCGCTGTGAAAGCGAATGTCGACACAGCCTGAGGCGTCGGGAATTCCTTCTCCCAGGAAATCATCTTCGAGCATATCATTGTCGTAGAGTTGTACCCGGTAGTTTTCGCCCGACAGTGGTTCTTCGCCGTGTTTGTCAATCAGGCGCAAGCGTACATGTATATAAGGTTTAAGATCCATCGTGTTTTTTATTTAGCTATAGCGTAACCACAGGGAATTGTTCACAATCTTGTCCTGCGCTCCGCCTATTTAGTCTGTTTTACCTGGCCGGTTATCGGTTAAATTTGGGACAGCGGGGGTATCAGATTTATCTTACAGAAAATTTTTTATATTAATACACCCGTCCAACTATGACTAATTTCGATCCGGATAACATCAAGCGCAGCAACATCGATCCCAAATGGATAGCGGTCATTTCTTATTTAGCACTCCCGGGATGGATTGTCGCGATGGTGCTCAACAACCCCAGAAGCGAGCTTGCCTCCTTTCACATTCGCCAGTCACTCGGCATTTTATTATTAGGCACGATTGCCGGTTTTGTTCACCGCATCCCCTTTGCCGGCGACCTGGCCTCTGCCACCGGCGGTATTCTCGTGCTCATCCTTTGGATCAGCGGTATGGTTGCAGCACTGAAAGGTGAAATTCGTCTCGCACCCATCTTGGGAGAATCCTTTCAGGATTGGTTTAAGGGAATTTAATTGAAGGCAGAAGGCTTGCCCGACCAGATCGTGAAGCGGAATGGGCGGGCGGAAATCTGAATTACCCCGCAATGCCCTACCGAGCTGTCAACCTTGCATCCCAAATCACGAAGCCGCAAAGCGTACAGTTGATCGCTTTGCGGCTTCATCGTTAACTTCAGGGCATTTCAGAAAGAGCCCATCGAAACACTTATCAAGACTTCAATTCATTAATTCTTAAAGCTGATCGATAGCCTCTTTGATCTCTTCTTTGGTTTTGCCCAGTCTTTCCTGCAGCCGGCCAATGAGTTCATCTTCGCGGCCGCGTTCGTAGGTCAGGTCATCATCGGTCAATTCAGCGTATTGCTGCTTGAGCTTACCTTTGATCTGTTTCCAGTTCCCACGGATTTTATCTTCTAAAGCTGACATAGTTGAAGGTTTTTTGTTAAAAAAAATTGTCGGTGTGTATTATTCTGCCGATTCCGGTACTGCTTCGGCCACTTTATTCAATACTTCTGCGTTAAAGGCTTCCAGGTCGCGTGGTGAGCGGCTGCTGATCAGGTTGCGGTCAATGACCACTTCGCGATCGTGCCAGTTGGCTCCGGCGTTTTTCAAATCTGTCTGTATAGACGGATAGGAAGTCATCACGCGGTCTTTGAGGACTTTTGCCTCAATCAGCGTTTGAGCGCCATGGCAGATAGCTGCAACGGGTTTATCCGCTTTAAAGAAGCTGCGGATAAAGTCGATAGCATCCTTTTCCATACGCAGCTTATCGGGGTTGAGCACGCCGCCGGGCAGGACGAGCATATGGTAATCTTTAGGATTGGCTTGCGACAGCGGCATATCCACTGCAAAGTCTTTTCCCCAGTCGGTATGTTGCCAGGAGCGAATGCTCTCCCCTTTATTTTCTACCGGCGCGACCAGGTGGCAGGTAACGTCTTCTTCTTGCAGCGCTTCCCAGGGCGAGGTGAGTTCCACCTCTTCGAATCCGTCGGTCGCCATAAAGGCGACGCGTTTATCTTGCATATTCATAATGTCGGGTTTTAGTTAAAATAATCAGGCTTGACTTACGCCCTTCTCTTATCTCTAATGGCCTCATACTCGGGATGTTCATCGAGAAAACTTTCGACGAAAGGACAGGTACCACGCACTTTATAGCCCTTTTTCCTTGCGTATTGCACTCCGTTCCTGACGATGGCGCGGCCGATGCCCTGATTGCGTAACTCTTCGGGAACGAAGGTATGGGTGAAGTCCATCACATCCACCTTTTCCCGCTCCAGAATCCGGTATTTTAACTCGGCATTTGCAGTGCCCTTTAATGGCAGCGTGAACTGTTGCTCATGAGGATCGTGCCGGATGTCCAGCATCATTTTTTTCAGATCGATCATTAATTACTATTACTTAATCCAGACCGTTTTAATATTAACAAACTCCTTAATGCCGTGGTGTGACAGCTCCCGCCCGTATCCGCTGATCTTGATACCGCCGAAAGGCAGCCGCGGATCGGATTTTACCAGGTGGTTGACAAAGCAGCAACCGGCTTCCAGTTCGCGGGCGGCGATGCGTTCTCCCCGCTCCAGATCGCGCGTAAAGACGCAGGCGCCCAGTCCGAAGTTGGAGGCATTGGCCAGTTCGATAGCTTCCGCTTCGTCTTTGGCGTGAATAACAGCCGCTACAGGACCGAAGAGTTCTTCCTCAAAAGCCGCCATACCGGGCCGCACGTTGGTCAGAACGGTGGGTGGGTAGTAAGCACCTTCCCCTGCCGGAATCTGGCCGCCCAGCTCCAGCTTGGCGCCCTTTTCCAGACTACGTTCCACCTGATCGTGCAGCAGTTCGCGCAAATCCTCCCGCGCCTGCGGGCCGAGGTCGCTATCTTCCTTCATCGGGTCGCCCATTTTGGCGTTGCGCATTTTTTCCAGGAAGAGGCTTAGAAAGCTTTCATAAACCTCTTCCACAACGATAAAGCGTTTGGCGCCGATGCAACTCTGTCCGGCGTTCAGCAAGCGGCTGTTCTTGCACACTTCCGCAGCTTGTTCCAGGTCGGCATCCTCCAGCACGAGGTAGGCGTCACTGCCGCCCAACTCTAGTACTGTCTTTTTCAGCTGCCGTCCGGCCTGTTCGGCGACGGCCCGGCCGGCCTTATCACTGCCCGTGAGCGTAGCCGCCCGCACCAGCGGGTGATCAATTACGAATTCTACCTGATCGCTGCCGATCATCAGGTTAGTAAAGGTATGTTCCGGAAATCCGGCCTCGCGGAAAACATCCTCGATGGCCTGGGCACATCCGGGTACGTTAGAGGCGTGTTTGAGCAAGCCTACATTACCCGCCATCAGGTTGGGAGCGGCAAAGCGGAAGACCTGCCACAGCGGGAAGTTCCAGGGCATAACGGCCAGCACCACTCCCAGGGGCCGGTGGGTGACATAGCTTTTACTCGCATCGGTTTCGATATATTCGTCCTGCAGAAAATCACCGGCGTGCTCGGCATAGTAGCGGCACACCCAGGCGCACTTCTCCACTTCCGAGCGGGCTTCGTTGATCACCTTGCCCATCTCATGCGTCATCAGGCGGGCGTATTCTTCTTTGTTGGTTTCCAACACTCCGGCCGCCTTATTCATCAGTCTTGACCGTTCGGCAAAAGAGGTGCGACGCCAGCTTTGGAAGCGCTCATCGGCTTGCTCGATGTGTTTTTTAACACCCTGTCGATCAAGCTGTTCATAAGCTTTTATCTTCTGCCCGGTTGCTGGATTGATGGCTTCTACAGTCATAATCAAATGGATTTTATGTTTTATTGTCCTTAGTCAGGGCTTTCAGGTCTGTTTCCTTGTAGTTCTTGATTTCCAGAATATCCGAAGGCAGGTAGTAGCCGGTATCTGAAAGTTCTTTGAGCACCCTGGTCACCGCCAGATTTTTAACGGTCGGTGCTGAAACCTCCGGGTCGAAAGCGTCGATCCAGTAGTAGCAGGTCAAATTGAGCGTACTAGCACCCAAATCCTTGATCATTAAAAACGGCTCGCGAGGGGTGATCATTACGCCGGGCACCTGCTTCAGGGTTTCGAGAATAATCTTACTGGCTTGCTCAATATCAGAACCGTAGTCGAAACCCAACGTAAAATCAAAGCGCAGATCCCCGTCAATAGTCAAGTTGATCAGCGGCTTTTTAATGATGCTGGCATTGGGAATGAAAATATCCCGGCCGTCAGCCGTTTTGATGTGAACATACCGCAATGACATCGTCGAAACTTTCCCTTCAATGCCTTCCAGCGAGACGACATCTCCCACCTTGAAAGGCCGGTTAAAAGCCAGCATAATGCCAGCCAGAAAGTTCTCGCCGATATCTTTAAAGGCAAAGCCAAGGATGAAAGCCCCGACGCCGGCGCCGGCCAGCAGACTACCGGCCGTTCCCCCCAGACCGATCGTTTTTAGAAAAATGAGACCGGCGGCGATCAGGATCACCGCCTTGACCGTCTTTGACAGAAAATCAGCCAGCAGCGGATCGTCCATTCGTTTGACCAAACTGCGCTTTACTATTTTGCGCAGGCGAATTGCCACCAAATAAAGAACCAAGAATACCAGCATCGCCAAAATCAACTTCGGTAACAGAGCAATTAAAGCATCATAGTATCCCTGTATCTGTAACCGAATGTCTTGCCAAAAATTTTCCATACTATTGAGTTTTTCGAAAAAATACTCAATATGCAGGAAAAAAGCATTTATCTTCCTTAATTATCGGCGTCCGGTCAATAAACCGGCGACAATCGCCACGCCCCCTCCTATCCAGTACCAAATAGCAGTTTGCCCGGGACTTTTACTCCCCGTTTCCACTTCCAATTGACCGACTTCTATCAACTCCTGTGACTCCTGATATTCGATGAAACCATAAATTACCGCAGCAACTCCAATAATAATCAGCAGAATAGATATAATCCTTTTCATAATGGGTCTTTTAAATTTACTATTATCCTTTACCGCAGTTATTTATGTCCCAGTGAAGTTTCAAGTTGGGGGAGATCTTCCAGTTCCTGAAGGAAATCAGGACCTGGAAGCTTAGGGTAAACTCCCAACAAATTCTAACTTAACTCCTCTGCCAGCCGCTGCGCTTCGTTCAGATGCACATATTGTTCTGATTTGATGCGCCGTGCAAAGTCCATAAGAGGCTCCAATTTACTATTTGCGATCAAGCTGTTGGTTTCGTCCTCAATCGCCTTGTGATAAGTCAATACTTCGCGCAGATACCTCTGGTCAAAAGTACGTGCTTCAGTTTCACGCAACTCTTCCAGTCTCTGGCTGAGCTCTTCAGGCAGAACGTCGGGTACAGGCAGCCGGTATTCTGTTGCCAGCTCCTGCATCCGGTTAAACAGCTCTTCATGATCCTTGCTAATCTCCTCAGCGAGGGTTCTCACATCCGGGTGTACGGCCCGGTCATTAGCTATTTCGGCGGCAGCCATCGAAAAGAGTGTATATTCAGCAAACTTTTTAATGAACTGGGCATCCGCTTTCAATTGCGGTGCTTCCGGCATGGTTCTTTGCATCTCCTCATCTTCGGCAGCCGCCCGCTCTACGGGATCACTGCCGCCGCAGGCGTATACACCTGCCGTTAATAAAATGAGTGCTAAAATCTGATAAACCTTCATATCGTATTAAAATTTAGTTTGTATTCTATTTTAGAAGTAGTAGCGTAAACCGATTCCCCCGCCGATATCTATATCCGTCTCTTCAATCAATTCCAGACGCGGAGTGATGCGGCCGTAGATCTCCAGCTTGTCGATCATGACTCCCAGGCCCAGCGTACCGCTGATCCCTATACCGATTTCATTATCGAGGGTTTCATCATCTCCGCGGTCACGAATTCCAATGAAGGCGCCGGGTCCGTAAAAGACATGGGCAATACCCTCATTACCCAAAGGTGATTCAAACAGCCCATGGCCATTGACAAAAAAGAAATCGTCAAGATCCCAGGCGGCCAGCAGGTCCAGGTTCATCCCGTCCGGCCGGTAGAAGCGTATCGATAAACCTGTAGGGCTTCCTCCCTGTACACCTATGCCCACATCGCCGGAGGCGCGTTGTGCCTGAGCAGGAACAAAGGTCATACTCAGGAAAAAAACTATGGTTAGACAGCTTATAGTCAATTTTTCTTTCAATTCGTTCATCACAAGACAGATTTATATAATCAGAATAAGTCTCTATTCCCCTATCAATCTTGTAACGAGGCTCCGACAGAGCATGTTCATTTACGAAGGTCATGACTATCCCTGAGCATTTTCATCCTGCCGCTTCCATCACCGGCATCAGTTCATCCTGGAATTTGTCTTCGTAAAGCTGTTGGAGCATCTGCCGGTCTTCTTTTTCCAGGCGGACGATATCGGAAGTATTCATCACGGCCTGTTTCGGCGTTTTGATGCCGGGAATAACGTTCGACACTTCCGGGAAACTCAGAATAAAACTCAGGGCCAGCCCCGCTTTGGTGATGCCATACTTTTCACGCAGGGCCCAGGCGGGCTCGAGGGCCGCGAGGGAGCGGCGCAGTACTTCGGGCGTAAGGCGGAAGGAGCGATGGTCGTTGGCGTCGAAACGGGCGGCGGTATCGAATTTTCCGGTGAGCAGGCCAAACTGCAGGGGCATGCGGGCGATGACGCCGTAACCTGCGGCTGACATTCGATTCAGCAGCGGAACGATGCGCTGATTGAGCATGTTCAGCACAACCTGAAAACCGTGGCCGATCTCATTCTCAAGTACATATTCCGCCTCCGGCTCCGGGTGGAAGGTATTGAGCGAAATACCCCAATAGCGGACTTTTCCTTCCTCTACCAGCCGGTTCATAACCTCGATGCATTCGCCTCCTCTCAGGTCGGACACTTTGGCCGTATGGAGCTGATAGAAATCGATAGTGTCTCGCTGCAGTCGAAGTAAGCTTTGCTCACAGGCCTCGCGGATATGGTGAGCGCTGTAATCGGTGTAAATTTCCGCATCGTCAGTCAGCCGGTGCCCGACTTTTGTAGCGACAATGACATCAGCATGATCACCAAAGGTTTTGCCGATGAGGGTCTCGGAGCGCCCCAGACCGTAGAAATTGGCGGTGTCAAAAAAGTTGACGCCCCGCTCATAAGCGCGGCGCAGGGCCTCTACGGAAATAGTGTCTTCCGTACTCCCCCAACCAATGGGGGTATCGCCGGCCATCGCGCCGCCGCCGATGCCCCAGGCGCCAAATCCTATTTCGCTTACTTTCAAATCCGTATTTCCAAATTGACGGTATTCCATTTTTTCGGATATTCGTGTTAATGATCCTTGTTCCGACGAGATCTCTCGGCGGTCAAAATAGAGATTTTACCACTCTCGATGGCCCCGTCGTAACAAGGCTGTAGTAATTGTATGATTGAACAGGAGTAAAAATAGTATTTCAAAAATAACCTATGACGGATATACAACTGCTCGACCAGCCCCTTCAAGCTCAGGACTGCATCGACTTTGTCACCAGCGAAGGCGCCGGGGGCATAAGCGTTTTTATCGGCACCGTACGCAACAAGACCAAAGGCCGCGCGGTACGGCGACTGGAGTTCGAAGCCTACGGTCCCATGGCGATCAGCGAAATGCGCAAAATCGCCGAGACGACCCGGAATCGCTGGCAAGCGGAAAAAGTCTCCATCCATCACCGTAGCGGCGTCCTGCAGATCGGTGAAATCGCCGTGGTCATCGCCGTAGCCACTCCACACCGTAAAGCGGCCTTCGAAGCCTGCCAGTACGCCATCGATACGCTCAAGGAAACCGTTCCCATCTGGAAAAAGGAAATCTTTGAAGACGGTGAGACCTGGGTGGCGGCGCATCCGTAAGTACCTGGAAAAATTTATTTTTAGTGTAAGCCTGTCCGCCTACTTATCGGAACAGCAGGAATATTTGTTTTGAGAAATGAATGATGATTTTTCATCCCTGTTATATCGATAAGAAGGAAGGCTTTTGCCGGTAATCAACCCACGGGTTCTTCTTTCTTATCAAACTCTTCCACCGCCTCACTGAGATCGTATACCTCAGCCTTATCTCCCAATTTGTTTTCCAGAATACTGTATGCTGCGGCGGAACGGTAGCCGCCGGCGCAGTGCACGACGAGGGGCTTGTCGGTAGAAAGCTCTCCGGCCCGGTCGGGCAACTCAGCCAGTGGAATATGAACGGCGTTTTCAAAAATCTTGCCTTCTTCCAGCTCACTGTCATTACGGACATCCACTATGGTAAATTCATTGGGATGCTCGCGGAAGTGCTGCAGGTCCAGTGTCTCACCCTTTTCCTCTTTGAGATCGTCGGTGTAGGCCGTCACCCCTTGCAAGTTCTGCTCGTAGCCGATCTTGGCGGCGCGATAGACCGTTTCTTCAGCAGCCTCCTCATTTTCGGCCACGAAGTAAAAGTTGGCTTCGGGCTCAATAAGGGTTCCAAGCCAGGTTTCGAATTTCTCCCCTAACTGTATGTTGATAGCTCCTTGCACATGGCCTTGCTTAAACTGATCTTCCGGTCGTGTATCCACTATAATGGCGTCTTTCGGAAGCTTTGTTCCCGGCTCCAGCCGTTCGACCTGATCCAGGCTGGGCTGCAGGTCCGGAGCACCTTCTTTATTCATGCCTACATCGTACTTGAAGTACTTCGGAATAAAGGGTTGACCCTCTAGAAGAGTATCCATAAATTCCTCTTTACTCATCGGCTTCAAGGCCCAGTTTTCTTCCTTTTGCTCCTTGATAGTGCTTTGCAACTTATCGCTCAGATTTTTGCCGCAAAGGCTGCCGGCGCCGTGAGCAGGCATGACTTCCACATGATCCGCCATTTTCATAAACTTGTTGTGGATGGTTTCGTACATCTGTTCGGCCATCTCTTCGCGCTTGGCCTGAATGTTGCCGGCTTTCTCCCGCAGATCCGGACGCCCTACATCGCCGATGAACAGGGAATCGCCGGTAAAGACCGCCTTATCCTTCCCATGCTCATCTTCTACCATAATGCTGATGCTGTCGGGAGAGTGCCCGGGCGTGTGAATGGCCTTGAGCTTGATACCGTTGAGCGGAATCACATCACCCTCATCAAAGGTTTCATGCGGATAGTCTGCTCCGACGAGTTCGCTGACGTAAATTTTACCCCCCGTATGCCGCGCCATCTCCTCATGGCTGCTCACAAAATCGGCGTGCGGATGCGTCTCTATGATGGCTACAATTTTCGCATCATTTTCTTTGGCGAATTCGTAAAAAGGATTGGGATTCCTGGCCGGGTCGATGACGGCCGCTTTATCGCCGGCTACCACCATATAGGATGCCTGGGCCAGCGCTTCGTCATAAAATCGCTCAATAATCATATTTCTATCTTTTTGGATTCATCGAAATCAACTCTTTATATGAACAGGCGTTCATGCGTCGATGTTCGAGCTGAAAGCAGAGAAGAAACAGACAAGACAGGGACTAAAATTAAAAAGGAGTCGCGTGGTGCGACTCCTTCCATTCATTACTTAACTAACACTATTTACAATATGCTTTTTCAAAATTAGATCTAATAAAAGGAGGAAGCCCCCCCTTACCAGAGATATTTCACGTCTCTCTATTCTCTATCAGACCTTCACTGCCAGCAAGTCTTCGATTCGCTGTGCCAGTTGCGCCTTAGTCAGCACCCCTACCACGCGATCGATCAGCTTTCCATCTTTAAAGAACAGCAAGGTGGGGATACTACGGATTCCGTATTCCATAGCGATCTGAGGGTTCTCGTCCACATCGACTTTACCGATCAGGGCTTTGCCTTCGTACTCCTTGGCCAGTTCTTCAACGGTAGGCCCCAGTACACGGCAAGGGCCGCACCAGGCTGCCCAGAAATCGAGCACCACGGGCTGTTCGCTGTCCAATACAGTTTCTTGAAAATTCTGTTCACTAATTGCTATTGCCATGATGTAGATTGATTTTGATAAAGAGTTCGCTATACTGAACAGCAAGATAAAAGAATGGTTGAACATCGACTTGTCGGTGCGCGGACAGTTGAAGTTGTTGTCCGCCCTTTCCGAATTCCTCCATCCACCGAAGGCTTAGCAAAGGCGAACGACTTCTCACTTCCTATCCCCCTTCCTCTATTAACTTTCCAACCATTCTTCTCAGTCCCCGTTTGGTAATCAGTCCGACCACCTGATCGACCTGCTCTCCGTTTTTGAAAAAAAGAATGGTGGGAATACTGCGCACTCTGAACAGCGTCGCCAGGGTCACTTCTTCGTCGACATTCACCTTGCCGATGAGGACCTGTTCGCCGTATTCCCGGTCCAACTGCCGCAATACGGGATCGAGCGTCTGGCAGGGACCGCACCAATCGGCCCAGAATTCGAGCACGACGGGTTTTTCTCCCTGCTTCATTATCTTCTTGAATGTCGCTTCGTCAATTTTTAGTGGCATAAATATTTTCTTAATTGCTCATGATATACAAAAGTAAAAAAGAAGTTCCGGCGCTCCGTAACATAAGATGTCATCTCTACAGATCTGACAGATTTCAAAAACCCGGCAGTTCTCACCTACTCGAAAATCCTGCTTATATTAGTCATAAAACACCATCGCCCTATGTGCCAGCCACTCCAATATCGCTTACTGCCGAGCAGCCTTGTTTTGGCTCTGCTCAATATTTTCGTTTTGATTGGCACCGGGTGCCAAAGTCCGGCCAAAGAAGCTACTTTCCTAGGAGTGGAAGAACAGGCTGTTGATTCTACCACCCGGGGTTTGCTCCAAACCTGGTATCCCCGGATTGTCGATACTGTTAACGGTGGCTACTGGACCAATTTCGAATACGACTGGACCCGGTCGGAAGAACAGCCCAAAATGCTGGTCACTCAGGCCCGGGGGCTGTGGACCGCCGCCCGCGCCGCCATCGCCTTCCCCGATGCCCCGGTATATAGCAACGCCGCCGACCACGGCTACCGATTTCTGACCGAAGCCATGTGGGATGAAAAAAATGGCGGCTTTTACCAATATTACCGGGACAGGAACGCCCCAGCATCAGAAATTACCCATAAAATGAGCTATGGGAATGCCTTTGCACTATACGCATTATCGGAATACGCCAAAATCAACGAAGATCCCGGGGTCAGGGCCTGGGTAGAAAAGGCTTTTCAATGGCTGGAGGAGGCCGCGCATGACGATGCCGGTTTGGGATACCGCAATATCATCCTGCCCGACAGTATAGGTGCCGCCAGCGATACGGCTGCTCAGCAATACATTGCCAGCTTAGGCTGGGGACGATTGCAATGGAAAGACCAGAATTCCAGTATTCACCTGCTGGAAGCCCTGAGCAACGCCCGCCGGGTGCTGCCCGATGATCCCCTCGTAGAAGAACGCCTCGCCGAAATGCTCCACCTGGTACGCGACACCATGGTGGATGAGGATGGCTACCTGCACCTCTACTTCCACGAAAACTGGGAG
>Ga0209949_1000145_pt1 | contig 39332 bp, 35 predicted proteins | sample SalPonC_black_MG_FD_185711 | JGI IMG/M metagenome (GOLD analysis project Ga0209949, IMG submission 185711) | Salt pond soil microbial communities from South San Francisco under conditions of wetland restoration - Salt Pond MetaG... | ecosystem: Environmental > Aquatic > Marine > Intertidal zone... | reverse complement strand
TTGCACGCAGATGTCTGAACCTGGATCACCGCGATGCAGGGATGACCGGGATGCCGCGCTGACTCGGGCGGCGCGTTCTCGAACTGCTTGATCCTGGCCATCCTTTCATCCAGACCATCCAGGTTCTGACAATTTGCGAGGCGCGAAAATAGTCAAATAGTCAAGAGCCCTGGACGCAACGACATGAACGCCCGTTGGACTTAAGGTCGTAGTAGCGGCCCAGCTCACCGCTATCGCGGTAGAAGCCGTAGCTCCACGCGTAGTCGCTACCGCTCTCCGTAGCGCTCCAGTAGTAGCCGTAGCCGCCAAGGCCGTCGAAGCCGCCATAGGAGTTACGCCAGCCACCTAGCCGCGCAGAGAAACCGCTGTTACCGCCCTCCATCAGAGCCTTATAGGCCTTCATGGGATCACCAACATCTTCACTTTTCTCAAAATCGTAGTATCCTCCAAAAGCATTTGCCAAGCTTTCCCACTCCCCATCCGTTGGCAGTCGCCACCCAGGCCCAAGCGCCGCACAAGCTTTTTTAGCCCCTTCCCAACTATACAAACGGCCATATTTTTCACAATTAGCCGAATCATCCTCATAACACCACGATTCTCCTGGAATAGGATAATTCAAATTTTGGGTTGTCCAGGTCAGCCCATTAAAATTTTTGGTGCTATAAGCAGTCCCATTGGGATCCACAGGACGGGAAGAATTGGAGGGCTTAATACTCGGGGTAGATACAGCACTTCTTGAACCATAATCATTGGTGATGAATAAGAAATTACCGCCCTCATGATCCCCGAAGTACCCAGAACGAGGGATCGGGTAAACTTTCTCCAGATAGGTTTCAATTTCGTTTATGGTAAGTATACCGTCTGCTCCGCCGAAGGTGCGCAGCGCCAGCTTGAGTTGAAGGGCGAATTTTGACCGGTCAGGGGTCTGCTCTTTGCCGCCGGAGGTCAGGTATTGCCGGCCCTGGTATTGCAGGCTGCGCTGGATGAACAGATCGTTTTCATTCTTGCCCTGGTTCGGACGCTGTCCCAGGGAGCCTCTTGAGGCAATTTCTTCGTCAAAAGTGCCGGAATAACAGGCGTCTATCCCTAAAAGAATATGTTCGCACGGAATGTTGTCAATTGCTTTTTCCAGACGGGAATGAGGAATGTAGCTTCTTTGAAAAGGGTCATCCTCTTTTCCATCCCTCGGAATAATGAAACCTTCTTCGGTATCCTCAATAAAGTAGCCGTGGCCGGAGAAGAGGATGAAGAGTTGTTCGTCCTTTCCGTAGGTCTTTTCGCGATAGGTTTTTAGATATCGAAAAATTTGATCGCTCGTCGGGTTTTTGACCACCTTCACCTCAAAACCGTAGTGCTGCCGAAGGTCGGCGGCGATTTCTTCGGCTTCCGAGATCGGGTGTCGAAGGTCCCGCCATTCGTCGTAGTCGTTGATGGCGAAGAAGAGCGCGTAGTTTTGTTGGGCCTGTGCGGTCAGGCTGATACCGAAAAACAGAAACAAGGCAAAAGACAGGGATGTATTCATGGTGCTGATGAGTTGGGGTTCTACCATATTTCAAAAATAGCAATATTCCCTGGAAAAGATTGATGCGGCAGATGGGCACCGACTTTTGCAGTCCCGCTTCCTTCAGACCTGCGGTCGCCCGCAGCGCCCTTGCTAATGGGCTTTGGCGACTTGCCCACAAGGGACTTTCACCCTCTAGAAATTTCGGTATCTTCACACCGATGGATGTCCATACCGGACACACACAATGGCTAGCCTGGCCGTTGCAACCAATTTGAAAAATGAACAGAAAGACAAAAAATACACTTATCGCAATTGGAATTCCGACATTATATGCGGTAATTCTTCGACTCTTTTTCGGAATTGATACTTGGAATGAATTATTTTCCGTGATGTCAGTGACGTTCCTGTTTTTACTGCCGACAATTGTTGGAGCATTGACTGTTTACCTGTCAACTCCTGAAAAAGCAAAAAGCATAGCATATAAAGTTTTTACACCTTGGATTCCTGTTTTTCTATTCTTAATAATAACTCTTGCTCTTGCAATTGAAGGTTGGGCTTGTTGGCTTATGATATTGCCAGTTTTTTTAATTGCTGCCTCAATCGGTGGACTAATCGGCGGTTATTTAAAAACTCGAAAAACTAATGATAGGCTTAACATTTCAATTTTAGTTCTTTTACCTCTGTTTATTGGTCCTGTTGAAAGTTTAATTGAAACTATTCCTGGAACATACAAAGCCTACACATACATTGACATTGATGCCCCCGCCGAAAAAATTTGGGACAATGTAACTCGTGTAAAGGAAATCCCAATAGAGCAAGACAAAGGATATTTAACAAGAATGCTAAGTTTTCCTCGACCAATAAAAGCGGAGTTGGATTTTGAAGGAGTTGGAGCATATAGAGAAGCTATATTCACAAAAGGACTTGTCTTTCACGAAACAGTAACGGAATATAAGGACAATGAAAAAATGGTTTTCAATATAAAAGCTTATCCACACGAAATTCCTTCTACAACCTTGGACGAACACGTAGTAATAGGCGGTGATTATTTTGATGTTCTAAATGGAACATATGAACTTACAAAATTACCGAACGGACTTAATCGTTTGCACCTATATAGTCATTTCAAAATGAACACGACTTTTAATTTTTATGCCGGTTGGTGGGGAAAGTGGATTATGAAAGATATTCAGAATAACATATTACAGATTGAGAAAAAAAGGTCGGAGGAAAAATAAAGTCTTTTCTCAGGGTGCTCATACCCTTTGAGAATCGAGTCAAAATAGATGTAAACATTCCCGCTGTCACCTTCAACAGGTTGATAGTCAGGAAGATCAGGTTGATTATCTGCTTCATTTGCGACAAGAAGGTAAAAGCAGCTCGACGATCAACCAGCCGTACAGCGTTTTGAAGATCTTTCGGGTTCATGTGCTTTCGGACTCCTGGTCGATCAGTAAACTACCCCGCGCTCGTCGCGAGCAGCACTTACCGGTGATATTATCCGTGCAAGAGAACCCGGTCCGATCTGCTCCACTACCGAAGATTTACCTCCCCTGCCGGATAGCAACCAATGCCCTTGCTGTGGAAAGAAGACTATACAAACTAAAATTAATGATTATCCTAACTATGTCCGTTTTGATATCCTCTTGCAATGGACAAGAAATATACTTCCCCCAAAAATTCGGACCAGCAGTTAAGTTGAAATTTGTCTAACTTTAAACTGCAATCAAGGTCATGAAAAAGCAACGCAGAAAATTCAGCAAAGAGTTCAAACTCAAAGTCGTCCTGGAAGCTCTCCAGGAACGTTCCACCCTTAGCGAACTGGGGGAAAAATACGAACTTCATCCCAATCAGATATCGTCCTGGAAACAAGATTTTCTTAGTAAGGCAGAGCACATTTTCTCGGCCAAAGCGCCGGAAAAGGCCGCCTCTGAAGTGGAAGCTGAAAAGGCCAAGCTGTACGCCAAAATCGGCCAGCTCCAAATGGAGGTGGAGTTTCTTAAAAAAAAGCTCTTTCAGTAGATCGCACCAAACGCATTGAAATGGTAGATAAGACCAGTAAAATCAGCCAACGCAGACAGTGCGAGCTACTGAGCATTCACCGATCGAGTCTTTACTACAAGCCCAAATCGGAGAGCGCCCTGAACCTGCATCTGATGAAAATAATCGATCGTCAGTATATTGCTACACCGTTTTACGGAGTACCGCGAATGAGGAATTTCATTAATGAAGCCTACGGCTACAAGATCAGTTTGAATCGAGTCGAGCGGCTGTACAAGTTGATGGATATCAGGGCTATAGGGCCTAACCCAAATACCAGCAAACCTGGGACAACAGCCTACAAGTTCCCTTACTTGCTGCGGGGTCTGGAGATCACTAGACCTAACCAGGCCTGGGCGGCGGATATCACGTTTATTCCAATGCTGCGAGGGTTCATGTATCTGTTTGCCATCATAGACCTCTACAGCCGCTGTATCGTGAATTGGAGCATATCCAATACCATGAGCGCCCAGTGGTGTGTAGCGGCCATTAGAGAAGCTTTTCTGCTCCGTGGAAAGCCCGATATCTTCAACACGGATCAGGGCAGTCAGTTCACCTCGGATTTGTACGTCGATCTGCTAAATGAACAGGCAGTTCAGATCAGTATGGACGGTAAAGGACGAGCCATCGATAATATTTTTATCGAAAGATTTTGGCGAAGCTACAAGTACGAATATCTTTATCTCAGCCCTCCTAACGGAGGCGTAGAACTGTACAAGGGAACGGAAGAATACATGAGATTTTACAACCATGAAAGAGGCCACGAATCTCTAAATTACAAGAAACCTGCAGAGGTTTTTTTCGGCAAAAAAGTGAGTTTTATTCCAACTAAATATTCAGCTTCTCTGGTTTAAGAATTGGGGGAAGTAAAAAAATAGGAATGATGTGAAGAGCACGTTAATACAAACTCAATTAGGAACTCATAATTCAATTTTAGAAAGTAATCCATCAAAAGAGCAAATAAGCCAAGTTGTAAGAATGATGTTTCAAGATAGCAAGGGCAATATTTGGTTTGGAACTCAAAGTAGAAGACAAAAAGCAGCTCCCATCCACGAAGTCCGGCTACATACTTACAAATCAGGCAAAACAAATATCTATGTATTCGCATCGGAGGCGAACCAAATCATTCGAGGGTTGGTCGGGAGGTGAGTTTCGAAAAATCTGTTATACGATCGGCGGACCAATTTTTTGGTTCGCCTTTTTTATTTACCTTGAACCCCGGCGGGGGAACGCCCCGGCTACCAAAAGCACGCAAAAATCCCGTTTTCGTACAAATATCGTACATTGATTCCCGCAATTCCTTACAAACAACTGTTTTACAGGTATTTAAGCGCTCCTATGGAATGTAGTAGATTTTGTGCATTTACGATTGTTTTAGGCGCAGAGCGCCTGGGTCATGGCGCCCGGCGTTAGAAAACAAATTCCCTGACGAGGTTATTCCGTTGACCCCATGAGCTTACGAATTACAACTTTCTCGAAGCCGCAGAGCGGCAATAGAATATAGCCTTGGGCGCCAGCCCTAGTGCGCCTAGGTTGTTACAGGTTAATAATTGTGTGTAGAAGCCGCCTCGCGGCGACATATTTTCGCCTTTAATTAAAAGACCAACAAACTATGAATCTGGCCAACACGGTCGCCAAGCAGCTGCTACAAATAAATGCAATAAAACTGAGTCCGCAAAGCCCCTTCACCTGGGCTTCCGGGTTGAAATCGCCGATATACTGCGACAACCGGACGGTCCTCTCCTACCCTGCCGTGCGCCGGCAGATCATCGATGCCTTTGCCGAGCGGGCCGAAGCCCTCAAACCTTTCGACGCGGTGGCGGGTGTCGCCACCGCCGGCATCGCCCACGGCGTGCTGCTGGCCGAACGGCTGGATCTGCCCTTCCTCTACGTGCGCAGCAAAGCCAAGGCGCACGGTCGCCAGAACCAGATCGAAGGGGTGCTGCCGGAAGGCGCCACAGTGCTGGTAGTGGAAGACCTCATCTCCACCGGCGGCAGCAGCCTGCGCGCCGTAGAGACGCTGCGCGAGGCAGGCGCTACCGTCGCGGGCGTACTGGCCATCTTCACCTACGGCTTCGACCAGGCCAACGAGGCCTTCCGCCAAGCCGACTGTCGCTTCGATACGCTGAGCTACTACGACGCGCTGCTGGAGGAGGCGCTGGCCAACGAATACATCAGTGCTGAGGACGAGGAGGCGCTGCGCGAATGGCGCAAAGCGCCGACGGCGTGGAGCGCGGGGCAATTGTAAGTCGGAAGTGGGCCATACGGCTCTTCGCTTCGCTCCGAGAAGGCGGGAGGCTTGCCTGAGTACTAATCCTGCACACCGAAACCCTGCAATCATCCATAAAATATCCCAAATCTTTTTATCTTTGCCGGTCAAATTGCCCGCGGTTTCCGGCCGGGCCTTGTTGAAAGAAAAACGAAGACATGTCGATCATCACGCCACAATCGGAAGCGTTTCTCCAGAAATACCTCAATAATGCCTCCCCCACAGGCTTCGAATCCTCGGGGCAAAAGCTCTGGCTGGAATACATCAAGCATTACATCGACGAGTGGGAACTCGACAACTACGGGACGGTCTACGGGATCATCAATCCGGGAAAAGACTACCGCGTCGCCATCGAGGGCCATGCCGATGAGATTTCCTGGTTTGTGCACCACATTTCCGACAAGGGCTTTATCAACGTCATTCGCAACGGCGGCTCCGATCATCTCATCGCTCCCTCCAAGCGGGTAAACATCCACACCAAGAAGGGCATCATCAAGGGCGTCTTCGGCTGGCCGGCCATCCACACCCGCCACGGGGAAGACTCCAAGTTGACTCCTAAGGTAGAGAACATCTTCATCGATGTAGGTGCCAAAGACAAGGACGAGGTCCTGGAAATGGGCATCCACGTGGGCTGCGTGATCACCTACGATGACGAGATGATGGTCCTGAACGACCGCTACTACGTCGGCCGCGCGCTCGACAATCGCATCGGCGGCTTCTGCATCGCCGAGGTGGCCCGCCTGATCAAGGAAAACAACATCGAACTGCCCTATACCCTCTACATCGTCAATTCGGTGCAGGAGGAAGTGGGGCTGCGCGGCGCCGAAATGGTGGCGCAGACCATCAAGCCCAACGTGGCCCTTGTCACCGACGTGACGCACGACACGCACACGCCCCTGCTCAGCAGCAAAAAACACGGCGACGTTAAAGGCGGCGACGGCCCCTCGGTGACCTACGCCCCGGCCGTCCATAACAAACTGCTCGACCTGATCATCGAAACGGCCGAAGCCAAAGAGATTCCTATACAACGCGAAGCCTCCTCCCGACGCACCGGCACCGATACCGACGCCTTCGCCTACTCTAACGGCGGGGTGCCTTCGGCGCTCATCTCGCTGCCGCTACGTTATATGCATACTACGGTGGAGATGGCGCATAAAGAGGATGTTAATAACGTCATCCGGCTCATCTACGAGACCCTGCAGCGGATTGAGGCGGGACATAATTTTAAGTACTTCTGAGAGTAATTTCCACCCAGGGCGATGCCCTGGCCTTAGCTGTAGCAGTCCTTTCCACACGGACCCGTCTGGGCAGGCTGCCTAAAAAGATGTGTACAAATAGTAGCCGCCCAGACGGGCCGTATGGCCGGCGAGGATTTAGGGGGGGAACTCCGAAAGTCATGAATTATCTACGGCGAAGATCGAATAAGTTCGATTTATCTTACGCGAAACGTCCTTCCGACTTCTCGGAGCGAAGCGAAGAGCCGTATGGCCGATTTCCGACTTAGCTTTCCTACCTTAGCTGGAAGCCAAGCAACCAGTATGAAGCCGAAGTCCATACTTAAAAAGTTCATCGACCTGATCCTCTACAGCAATCTTTGGATTGCATTGGCGGCGGTGAGCATGTCGCTACAGACGCAGTGGCTGCTGTTCGGCGAGCTGCGCTGGGACCCCCTTTTTGGCTTCATCTTTTTTGCTACGCTTTGTTTGTACGCCATCCACCGCTTAGTAGGGCTGAGCAAAGTCAAGCCCTTTCAGGAAGCCGGCCGCTTCAAGGTCATCGCCCGCTACCAGTCGCACATCCTGATTTACGCGCTCGTTTCGGCTGTCGCAGCCGCCTGGTTTTTCTTCCGGTTGCCGTGGCGTCTGCAGCTCGCGGCCATCTTACCCTCACTGATCGCCCTGGGTTACGTACTGCCGGTGGTCGGGGGCAGCAAGCGGCTGCGGGACCTGCACTACCTCAAGATCTTTCTAATCGCCATCGCCTGGTCCTGGATCACTGCCGGCCTGGTCGCCGCCAACAATCACTGGGCTATGACCCTGCCCGCCCTGGTGCTGTTGCTGGAGCGCGCCTTTTTCGTCTTCGCTATCACCCTCCCCTTTGATATCCGCGACCTGCAGGTGGATGCTTTTACGAAAGTGGAAACCCTGCCCGCCCGCCTTGGCATCCGCCGCAGCAAAGGGCTCGCCGCCGCCGCCCTCCTGCTCATGCTGGCGCTCGTGGCCTGGAACTATCGCATGAATGTGTACGGCCTTCCGCAGGCGCTGGCCCTGCTGGTATCGGCCCTGCTCTCCTATGGCCTCATCCACTTCTCCGACCGCGTCCGGCACGACTACTACTTCACCGGCCTCATTGACGGGATGATGATCGTGCAGTTTCTGCTGGTGCTCGCAGCTTATTAAGCTCCTCATTCTTCCTTCAACAAGTAAATATCTCCCTTCCGCTCCTCCAGCGGCAGCACCAGCCGGTTACTAGAGACCGCAAACTGTGTATACAATCCGTTTTCCGGCAGGCCGAAGTCCAGGTCATCAAATTCCGTGACGGCTTCCGCTTCGCCGCCGGCGGCAGGGATACGCCAGACGTTGTGCCGGCCGCCCCGGTTGGAGACGAAGTAAAACCAGCGTCCCTTGGGCGACCAGGTGCACCAGGATTCTTCAGCGGGATGGGCAATCAAAAGACTGGCCTCCCCGGTTTCGACATCCAAGGTCCAGATATCGGCGTTGCCGTTGCGGTCGGAGCGGAAGGCGACGCTACGCCCGTCGGGCGACCAGGTGGGATAGAGCTCGTTGCCCGGCCAGTCGGTCAGCCGTCGCGGAAGGGCGCCCGGTTCCAGGGCCAACAGCCAGAGATCCCAACTTCCGGAGCGGTTGGAGTAAAAAACGAGCGATTGCCCGTTGGGTGAAAGACGCGGATGTACATCGCGATTGGGGTGTTGGTTTTCGGTAATCGCCGTACCTTCCTGGCCGATGGCGGGTACTTTCCACAATTGATAAACGCCGCCAAGGGTGGAAGAATAGAATATTTCCTTCGCCGTCTTGTCGAATGAGCCGCTGATCTCCCGCACCCTGGGATTCCATTCCGTGGTTACTTTTAGCGCCTCGGCCTCCGTATTCGCCAATTCCCGGACGTAGAGGTTGCCTTCTCCGCTGCGGTGGGAGGACCAGATCATGCTTTGTCCGTCCGGCGAAATGGCGGGATAGTAGTTGAGGCGACCATACCGGGTCAGTACTTCGGGCTTGCCGTTTTGCAATCCGGTTTCTTCATCCAGCGGAATGACGTACAGGTGGCGTTCCACATTGCGGGCGGTGAAAGCGATGCATTCGCAGTCTGGTGAGAAGACGCCTTCAAAGTCATCGGTAGTGGAGGCCGAAACCAGATAGGATGATCCGATAGGTTCATAGCTTATAGTATCCACTACCACCCCGTAAAGGTTTTTGCTGCCGCCAAAAGAACCGCGGCTAAACAGCAGGCGGTCCCCTTCCCGGCTAAAGCTGAGGCTGCCCACCTCCTGTCCGGTAGGGACCAATCGCATCGGCGTGCTCTCTCCGCTTCTGAGATTCAAGCGGTAGATATCGCCGAGCGTACGATGCCAGTAGAGAATATAGTTGCCTTTTTCACTCCAGATAGGGTGGGGATTAGCCGAGGTGCCTTTGACCAACAGGACCGGCTCGCCGCCATCGATAAGCAGGCGATATACGTTACCGTTGGACTCGAAGACCAGCTGCCGCCCATCGGGCGACCAGTGGGGCGTACTGCCAAAAGGCGCTACCTGCCTCACTTCGCCGCCGGCGGCATCCATGACCATCAGTCCGCCGGCGGGTTGATCGGAGGTAAAGGCAATGCGCCGCCCGTCGGGCGACCAGACCGGGTGTGTTTCATTGCCCGGCATTTTGGTCAACCGGACAGCCCGTCCGCCGCCGGATTCTTTTTTCCAGATATCCATGTCTCCTCGCACATTGGAGGCGTATACAATCCACTGCCCGTCGGGCGACCAGTCGGGGGAAAGTGTCAGGTCACCAATACTGGTGAAAGCACTCGTCGTGTATGTTACTTCCCGATATCCCCGCCCGGTTATTTCGGGTTTCGCCGTTTCCGGAATATTCCGGTCGGAGCGGATCAGGTAAAAATCGCCGCCCTCGTGCTCTTTAAAGTCGCCGGCCGTCGGTTTCTGGCCTTTAACTGAGCTTTGGATGTAGGCGCTCAGCTCCAGAAAGCTAATGACGCCGTCATTGTTGATATCGCCGAAATTGCGCAGCGCCAGCAGGAAGGCCCGGGCGAAGGGCGAGTGGTCAGTACCGTCATCGACGTACTCATCGCCGCCGGCAGTAAGGTAAAATAGGGTTCGGTTTTCAAAGTCTTCCGGATTCAGGCGCTTGACGCCCCGGATGCCGGTCGAGTCCACCGCGCCCCGCACGATGCGCTCGTCGAAGGTACCCGAGAAACAGGAGTCGAGGATCAGCAATACGTGCCGGCAGGGAATGCTGGCCACCATATTGCGCAACCGGTCGTGAGAGATAAAACTGCTGCCAAAGGGGTCGTCCGTGATGGACATGGCCTCCCGGGGAATGATAAAGCCTTCCCGGGAGCTGCGGATCAGGTGACCGTGACCGGAAAAGAAGATCAACAGCTGATCCTCCGGGCGGTAATCGCTGCGGACGTATTCATTCAGCTTTTCGTAGATCTTCCGCTCGGTTGGATTGCGCAGGATAAGAGTGTCGAAACCGAAGTTTTCACTTAACTCACTCGCAATCTCCTCGACGTCGCGAATGGGGTTGCGCAGATCCTCCCAGCTGTCGTAATCGTCGATGGCGATGAAGAGGGCGAGGTCTCTGCCTTCCCGGAGCATCTGTTCTCCGGGCAGGCATAAGGCCGATCCTGTAATCCATAGCAGAAGGAAGGAAAAGACGTAGATGGGGTTATTAGAAGAAAGCATAGGGGGTGGATTTGGTTTTTACATACAACACATTGCCGGTGAGAGCTGTTCCGTTTGGTTGTTGTTGTGTCTTTCAAGCCAGGACGCGCTGGGAAAGCGCACCCTGCCGGGGCCGCTACTCCCCTTCCAGCAAATACCGCCGCAGCGGAAACCCCTGAAACGGCTCCCGCCACTCCTCCAGCGTATGCGGCAGCTGATTCAGGTCCGTTTCCACATTAGTGAGGTAATGGAGTACCGACTGCCCTTCTTCGAAGCCGAGGGTAAGTATCCAGTATTCTTCGTGGTCGCGATGCAGAACAATCGCCTGGTGCGTACCGATAAAGCCCATGGCCGCTCCCTCCACCGCTGTGAGATCCCGGGCATCTTCGGGCGCTACTTCCTGCGGGCGGACGCCCTGCATGTTGAAGGCCACATTGGCATACCAGTCGCCGAGCAGGCGGCGGAAAGCATCGCGCTGTTCTTCCGTTTCAAAAAGATCACCTTTTTCACCGTAAGCTATTTCCGGTTCTATGGTGCGGGCTTCCGCCTCAAAGCGGCCGTTGGCGTGGGCGCGCATGCCGAAGCCGCAGGCCATAGCGCCGGTTTGCTGAGTGATTTGTACAAAAGTATCGCCGTGCTCGAATGTCAGCCGGCAGGGCGTTTGGGAGTACAGGTGATCAGCAAAGACAGCGGTGGCGCCATCAAAAGCTGCCGTGCCAGTGACCTGTCCCAGGTGTCCGCTGCGCAACACAAAAAGCGCAAAGTCGAAACTATCGCGACTGACATTGCCGATGATCAGGCGGCCGCCGTCCCAGGCATCGTTCAGGTACCAGTCGCCGGTCCAGCCCTGCTCGTCCAGGCCGTTTTTCACGGCGCTTACGCTAAATGACAATTCCTTATTATCCGCCGGATCGATCCACAATCCCTCAAGGTAAGTAGGGCCCGTAAATAAGCCGGTAAAGGTTCCGGTATGATCCCTTTCCGCATATTCCCTGAGTTCAAAGCGATTGTATTCATCCACCTCCCCCTGCAGTTCAATCCGGCGGCCGCTGCGTTCGTAGTAATACCAGCCGCTGATCTCGCCGTCGCCCCAGTAGATGATATTCATCAAGATAGGGTGCTTTCCGGCAATGGCTCCCTCAAAGCGCTGAATAAAGGGACCGGCATCAGCAGAGGCCCCGTTGCTGTTGGACTGGGCGGGAAGGAAGGTAACGAGGAAGAGGTAAAGGAAAAGTAACCCGAGTTTTTTAGTCATGGTATTAGGCATTTTGCGAAAGCTGAATTCCTGAACCAACCAGATCATTTATGCACCCCGGAAGTATTCCCGGTCGAGCATGCTATATACATGCAGACTGCGATACCGCCCTTGCCGGAACTGCGCATCCCGCAGTGTCGCTTCTCGCTGAAAGCCCTCGGATTCGTAGAGTTGGATGGCCCGCTGATTGTCGGTATACACATCAAACCATAAGCGGTGAAAGCCCAACTCTTCGAAGCAGTGCCGTTTAATCCAACGAAGCGCTGCCCGCCCGTAGCCCTTGTCTTTATCGGCAATCACGATACGGCGAAACTGCAGCGCCCGGTGTGGACTGTCGACGTTCTGCAGAATCATGAAACCCACCAACGCATCATCCTCCTTATGAAAAATGGATACATGCCGTTCGGAACCGGAATTGATACACTGCAGGTGCCGTTCCCGGGAATACGGGCAGATCCAGCCATCATCTGCCCGCTCGATCCCGGTAATCCTGTCCAGGTCGCCGGGAATGGTATCTGTAAAGTGAAGTTTCATAGGTCAAATATCTCTTAATTGATTCATCTTGTTATGATCCGAGCGCGGGTTCTTAGAGGCTGTTTCACTTAATTCTTCAAAACTTTCTCCACTTGACTTTCCTTCCTCATGTCGCCCCCCTTACACTCCCCATGTCCTGGCCAGGACATTGACCATGCTTTACAAGGTGCAAAGAAAACTGGATAAAAACATACTTCGTTTATTTGGTAAAGAATTTTATGCGCCGAATCACTCCTATATTGCCCTATCTCTTACTCCTGGGACTAATGCTGACTTCCAGCTTCGGCCTGCGAGCCCAGACCTGTTGCTCCGGCGGCGTCCCCCTGTCCTCCAACCTCGGGCTTCCGCCCAGCGCGGGGAATACCTTTCAGCTCAACCTGAGCTACGACCTTAACACCCTGAGCACCCTCAAGGCAGGCACCGAGGAGCTCGACGATGATTCCCGGCGCCGGCAGACCCACTCCGTATTGTTCCAGGCAGGCTACAGCCTCAGCGACCGCTTTGCCGTGGACGCTTTTTTCTCTTGGGTGCGGCAGACGCGGCAGATCAGCCAGTTCGGCAATACCAATTTTGTAGGTACCGACGGCATCGGCGACGCAGTCGTCCTGCTGAAGCACAAAACACTGGCCAGCCCTGACAACCACCGCATCTGGACGAACGGCCTGGGCGTTAAAGCCCCTACCGGCGCCTCCGATCTGCGACGCGAAGACGGAATACCCATCGTCGCCGATCTGCAGCCGGGCAGCGGCGCCTGGGACGGCATCCTGTGGAGCCAGTACACCCAGGTGGCCGGTTTCCGCCCCAGCATGAGCTTCACCGCTACCGCGACTTACTCCTTCAAGGGCACCAACGACGAGTACCTCGGCGGCCAGCAATACAAATTCGGCAACGAATTCGTCTTTATCGGCGGCGTCAGCGACCGGCTATTGCTGGGCAACAGCGTCGTCGATCCCTCTCTCGTTCTTCGCTACCGTCATGTAGCGACCGATATCATCAATGATCAAACGATGCCCAATACCGGAGGAGATTGGGTTTTCATCAATCCGGGACTGACCTACTGGCTGACTCCCGATCTATCCCTCAACGCCAATGTTGAACTTCCCCTGATCGCCGATATCACCGGTACGCAGGTCACGCCGACGTACCGGCTCAATACAGGCATATTCTACCGCTTGTCTTTTGGAAAAAATAATGATAATACCATAAATCCACTACGATGATGATCACCAACATACTGCGCTATGCACTCTTCTCAATCGCTATTACCGGCCTGATTGCCGCTTGTTCCGATGACACCAGCATCGAGCCGGGCCCCAACCCGCCCAATAGTGGCGGCAACAGCGGGGGCGGTCCCTCTCCCAGCGACTGGCTGATCCCCTCGGATCTAGTCGTGGACGGCGGCCCGGGCAAAGATGGTATTCCCTCCATCGACGATCCCCAGTTTTCACCCGTCAACCAAATCGATTACCTCGAGCCCGACGATCTGGTGCTCGGCTTTAAAGTGGGTAACGAAATACGTGCCTATCCTCACCCCGTGCTGGACTGGCACGAAATTGTCAACGATGATGTCAACGGCACCGCTATTGCCATCACCTACTGCCCCCTCACCGGCACCGGTATAGGCTGGAACCGCTTTGTCGGCGGCTCCGTGACCACCTTTGGCGTCTCGGGCCTGCTGTATAACAACAACCTCCTGCCCTACGACCGCGCTACCGACAGCAACTGGTCACAGATGCTCCTCAAAAGCGTCAACGGCAACCGGATTGGAACAGAAATAGAGGTCTTTCCCCTGGTCGAAACCACCTGGGCCACCTGGCAGGAGTTGTATCCCGATTCCCGGGTGCTCAACCTCAGTACGGGTTTCAGCCGCAGCTACGGGGTCTATCCCTACGGCGATTACAAAACCAATAATGATTTCCTGCTCTTCCCCCTGACTAATGATGACACCCGTCTGGAACGCAAGGAAAGAGGCCTGGGCATAATTGTCGATGAGGAAGTCCGATTCTATCGCTTCAACGACTTCAGCAGCGCGCCCGTCGTCGTGCGTGCCGACCAGTTTGGCGGCAGGGACCTGGTGATCGCAGGCAGCCGGGATAAAAACTTCCTTTTTGCTTACCAGAGCCGGCTGCCCGACGGTACGCTACTACAGTTTAACGCCGTCACTGACGGCGGGGCCGTCGTGATGGAAGATCAGGAAGGTTCGCGGTGGAATGTTTTCGGGGAGGCCGTCTCCGGCCCTCGACAAGGCAAAAAGCTGCCTGCCCTTAATTCCTATATCGGTTACTGGTTCTCCTGGGGAGCCTTCTTTCCGGGCGTAGAAATTTACGGACGTTGAAGACCGGGACGGCTTATCAGGCCGCGCCTTCCCGGCGCCTCCTGATTTCTTGATCAGTATGACGGGATCAACCAGTTTGGAAAAAAAACCGATTATACAGGATTACGTAGTTCTAAAGGTATTGTTTCGTGGGTTCTCATTGTCAGGGGTTGAAGACCTCCTTGAGGCTTTTCACGACTCCCGGCAATGAAGTCACGAGATTTCAGACAGGCTGAAGCCTGTGTTACGACTGGTACTGCTGCTCGTAATATTGCTGATAAGCCCCCGAGGTCACATTCTCCAGCCAGTCGGTATTGGCCAGGTACCATTCGGCGGTGCGGCGCAGTCCTTCTTCGGCCTGTACTGTTGGTTCCCAGCCCAGTTCGCGTTTCAGTTTGGAAGCATTGATGGCGTAGCGGCGATCGTGCCCCGGGCGGTCTTTGACGAAAGTGATCAACTCCCGGGAAGCGCCCTGCGGGCGGCCGAGCAGGTCGTCCATGACGTCACAAAGTTGATGCACCAGATCAATATTTTTCCATTCGTTATTTCCACCGATGTTGTAGGTTTCCCCGATGCGTCCTTCGTGATAAATCAGGTCGATTGCGGCGGCATGGTCCTCCACCCACAGCCAGTCGCGCGTGTACTGGCCGTCGCCGTAGACCGGCAGCGGTTTATTGTGGCGGATGTTGTTGATCATCAGTGGCAGCAGTTTTTCGGGAAACTGATAGGGGCCGTAGTTATTGGAACAATTGGATACCAAGATGGGCAATCCGTAAGTGTGGTAATAAGCTCGGACGAGGTGATCCGAGCTGGCCTTGGAAGCAGAATAGGGAGAACGCGGATCGTAGGCTGTTTCTTCGGTAAAGTAGCCGGTCTCCCCCAGTGAGCCGTAGACCTCATCGGTAGAAATATGGAAGAAGCGACGCCCTTTCCAGTCTTGCCATTGATTCCTGGCGGCATTGAGCAGGGCGACCGTTCCCACGATATTGGTCGTGATGAAGGACATAGGGTTGGAGATGGAGCGATCTACGTGCGACTCAGCCGCCAGGTGAATGACGCCGTCGAAATCATAGGTTCTAAACAGCTCCTGCAGGAGCTGCTCATCGGTGATATCGCCTTTGACAAATACGTAATTTGGTGCCGACTCAATATCTTTCAGGTTTTCTAGGTTCCCGGCATAGGTCAGCTTATCCAGGTTGACGATGCGATACTGCGGATAGCGATTGACCAGCCGCCGCAGCAAGTGGGAACCGATAAAACCGGCGCCGCCGGTAACCAGTATGGAGTGTTCAAAAGTCATAGCTTATATTTTCAATTGACGGTTTTTTCTTCTTTAACGCCCAGGGTCTCCTTGAAGTACGCGTAGGTTTTGCGCAATCCTTCCGAGCGATCAACCTGCGGTTTCCAGTCCAGAATTTCACGGGCCTTACTGATATCGGGCTGCCGCACCTTGGGGTCGTCTTTGGGTAGTGGCTTGTATATCAGTTTTGCATCCGGATTACCTACCAGCTCGATGATCTCTTCTCCGAATTCTTTAATCGTAATTTCATCCGGATTGCCGATATTGACCGGCAGGTGGTGATCGCTGAGCAGCAAGCGGTAGATCCCTTCGATGAGGTCATCGACGTAGCAGAAGGAGCGCGTCTGGGAACCGTCGCCGAAGATCGTCAGGCCCTCGCCGCGGATGGCCTGAGAAAAGAAAGTGGGCAGGGCGCGGCCGTCATCGACGCGCATCCGCGGTCCGTAGGTATTGAAGATGCGCACGATGCGTGTTTCCACACCGTGAAAATTGTGATAAGCCATCGTAATAGCTTCAAGAAAACGCTTGGCCTCATCGTAAACACCCCGGGGCCCGACGGGGTTGACATTGCCCCAATAATCCTCCTTCTGCGGATGCTCCAGCGGGTCGCCGTAGACTTCCGAAGTGGAGGCCACCAAAATGCGGGCCTTTTTCTCTTTGGCCAGTCCCAACAAGTTGTGGGTACCCAGGGCGCCGACTTTCAGGGTTTGAATAGGCATTTTCAGATAGTCGATCGGGCTGGCCGGGGAGGCGAAATGGAGGATGTAATCCAACTCACCGGCTACGTGCACGAATTTCGTCACATCATGAAAGTGAAATTCAAATTCTTCTTTGGGAAAAAGGTGTTCGATATTTTTGAGGTTACCGGTCAGCAGATTGTCCATACCAACGACCTTGTATCCTTCTCTCAGAAAGCGATCGCAGAGATGGGATCCGAGAAATCCAGCCGCCCCGGTGATGAGTACTCTTTTCACAGTGATATATTTTGAGGATGAAACGATAAAGCAGAGCAAAGATAAAGGGAAAAAAGAAAAAGAGACTACTGAACGGCTCCGATTTCGGTGAGTGGAAGCCTAAAGCTTACCAATGGAGGAATTCCGAAGATTATTCGGGTGCATTAAATGGCTGTGCGAGGTGAATCGTTTTGCGGATAGCGGCCCGTTTCTTCCGGGCCCTGCCGGGGGAAAGGGCTGACCGTTTGAGAAGTTCTATCTACCTTTGCCCCAATGAAATATTCAACAGTATTCATGAAGAAGACTGATCTGGATTCAGGCGAAAGCCGCACTGAGCATGAGGAAGAGCTGATTGTACCGCCAGCCTCTCCCGCTCAGAGCAGAAACTCCTCTTCAAAGAGCCTGCTCCTGAAAAAACGGCCCCGGCAAATACTCCTGCCTCTGGCCCTGCTATTATTGACGGCGAGCTTCGCCGCTCCGGTCCTCGCTCAAAGCGCTCCCGCCAATTCCGGCAACGCTTTGTTGCTACCACTCAGCTACGCTTTCCAGCTTCCCGGCGCCGCCATGGCGGAGCGCTTCGGCGGTAATTTCTCACTGGGCGGCGGTTTGGAATACCTGACGGCAAAGCAAAACTGGTTTATTGGTCTGCAGGGGCAATTTCTCTTCGGCTCAACGGTAAAAACGGATGTTTTGGCCGAACTGCGCACTCCGGAAGGTTTTATTTACGGCAACAATAAATCTGTCGCCGACATACAGCTGCGGGAACGCGGCTTCTACGCCGGCGTACATATCGGCAAGCTCCTCCCCTTGTCGGCCGCCAACCCCCGCTCTGCGCTGCGACTCAGCTTCGGCGCCGGTTTGCTTCAGCATAAAATCAGGATTCAGGGGGATCCCATTGCCGCTGTCCCTCAGCTGGAAGGCGCCTATGAAAAGGGATACGACCGGCTCAGTAACGGCCTGGCTTTAAAGCAATTCATCGGATACCAGATGCTGGGTACAGAGGGGCGCATCAATTTTTACGCGGGGCTGGAATTCATGCAGGGCTTCACCCGTTCGCGCCGCGATTTTCAGTTTGACCTGCGAGGGGCCCCGGAAGAAGAGCGACTGGATTTGCTCTTCGGCCTGCGCGTAGGCTGGATACTGCCTTTTTATCTGCGAAAAGGAGAAGAGATCTATTATTGAATTTTACCTTCCCGATAAATGCTACTACTCTACCGCCTTTTCATCTACACCTACGTCGCCGCCATTCATCTGGTGGCGCCTTTTAACGCCAAAGCCCGGCAGTGGGTACAGGGGCGGCACAACTGGGCGGCCCGCCTGAGGGAAGCCCTGGCGGCGCATCGCGGGCGTCCGCTGCTGTGGATGCATTGCGCTTCATTAGGCGAGTTTGAGCAAGGGCGCCCGCTGCTCGAGGCCTTGCGGCAGCGGCAGCCGGATCTCTTTGTCCTGTTGACTTTCTATTCCCCCTCCGGCTACGAGATCCGCAAAGATTATCCCGGCGCCGATTACGTGAGCTACCTCCCCGCCGATACGCCGCGCAACGCGCGCCGTTTTCTCGACACCGCCGATCCTACGCTGGTTATCTTTGTGAAGTACGAATTCTGGTATTATCTCCTGCATGAGGCACAGCAGCGGGGCATTCCGCTGCTACTTGTTTCCGCCCTTTTTCGCAGCGATCAGATTTTCTTTCAACCCTTGGGGGCGCCCTTTCGCCGGCTGCTCCGGGGCTTTACCCATCTCTTTGTTCAGAATCGATCTTCCGCCGAACTGCTCAACCGGATCGGTATTCCCCATTACAGCATAGCCGGGGATACCCGTATAGACCGGGTGCTACAGATTGCGGAGACTGCGCCGGACTTTCCCCGGGTAGCTGCTTTTACAAAAAACCGCCCCTGCCTGATCGCGGGAAGTACCTGGCCGCCCGACGAGGACCTCCTCCGCCCCCTGCTGCATCAGCACCTGCCGGAGACATGGACCTGCATCATCGCCCCTCATCAGATCGACGAACGGCATCTCGCTGAAATTGAAGAGCGACTGGAGGTACCCTTTATCCGTTATTCTCAGCTAAAAAAAGAGGAAGCCGGAAAGTATCGCGTACTGCTCATCGACAATATCGGCATGCTATCCGGTCTTTACCGCTACGGCAAGATCGCTTATATCGGCGGCGGTTTCGGCGCCGGCATCCACAATACGCTGGAGCCTATTGCTTTCGGATTACCGGTCTTTTTCGGTCCCCGCTATCAGAAATTTGATGAAGCCGTCGAATTAGTCAGCAGTGGTGGAGCTTTCCCGGTAAAAAATGAGGAGGAACTGATCCGGCGCTTTAAAAACTTGCAAGACCCCGCTGCTTATGCGCGTACTTCCCGGGCGGCCTCCCGCTACGTGAAGAAAAACCAGGGCGCGACAAAGCGCATTATGCAGTATTTAGAGGAATCAGAAATCTTTCCCAGGCCGCCGGAATAGGAAGGAAAGACGACTTTTCCTATTTTTGCGCCAACCGAAATCTAGTAACCAGATGGTTCATACGACAAATCTATTCGACGCTTTCAACAACCTGAACGTCCTCATCATTGGAGATGTGATGATCGATCGCTATCTCTCCGGTAGCGTCAATCGCATTTCACCGGAGGCGCCGGTGCCTGTGGTTCAACTACTCCACCGGGATAACCGGCTCGGCGGAGCAGCCAACGTCGCCCTCAATGTCCGCGCCCTCGGAGCTACTCCCTACCTCTGTTCTGTAGTGGGCAAAGACGACAATGCCCAAACCTTTCTGGACCTGCTGCCCGAACAGGGGCTTTCGCCGAAAGCGATCCTGCAGTCGGAAGAACGGGTCACGACCGTCAAAACCCGCGTGATGGCCACCGGTCAGCAACTGCTGCGCGTCGACCAGGAAGTGACCAACGATCTCTCCGACGCCGACGCCGATGCCGTCATCAACTGCGTTCGTACTTATCTGGATCAGCGCGATATCCATGTTATTCTTTTTCAGGATTACAACAAAGGCGTCCTCAGCCGCAAAGTCATCCGGGAAGTGATGCTGGAAGCCGTCAAGCGCGATATCCCCACCGCCGTCGATCCCAAGTTTAACAACTTCTGGTCGTACAAACACGTCACGCTTTTCAAACCTAACCTGAAAGAGATCCGCGCCCAGATCACCGATGGTGTCGAAGTGACCGCCGAATCGCTGAGGCGGGCCGCCAAACACATTCGCAGCAAACTGGGTAACCAGTACACATTGATTACCCTTTCGGAAAAAGGGCTCTACTACGAAGACAATGGAAAGGACGCCATCATCCCCACCCAGCCGCGCTCCATCGCCGACGTTTGCGGCGCCGGCGACACCGTCGTCAGCATCACTGCCCTGGGCCTGGCGTTGGGTCTGGACATGAAGGAAGTCGCCCTGCTCGCCAACCTCGCCGGCGGCCAGGTATGCGAACGCATCGGCGTGGTGCCGGTAAACAAGTTACAGCTGCAGCAGGAGTATGAGGCGCTGCAGCGGGTGAGGTGAGGCTGGGTGCTGGTGCATCCAGTTAGCATCCCAACTGCTCCATCGCCTCTTCCAGGTTCTTGATCTTCGCCTGTCCGTCAGCCATTTTTTTGCGTTCGCGCTCGACGACCGCGGCCGGGGCATTGTTGACGAACTTTTCGTTGCTCAGCTTTTTCTGAACTGACTGAACGAAGCCACGCTGGTATTCCAAATCCTTTTGCAGGCGCTTGCATTCCTCTTCCGTATCGACGTTCTGGCCGAGCTCGACGTAGAACTTATCTGTTCCCGCCAGGAAAGAGACGCTGTTTTCAATATCGCCGTTGGCGAAATCCAGCGTTACCAGGTTGGCCATTTTCATGATCATCGGCCGGATGCCCGACTGCTTGAACAGAGCCTGGGTGCTTTCGCTTTCTTCGGCGTAGACCTTCAGCATCTCTTTCATTTTGATGCCGTTGTTATTGCGCGTATCGCGAACATTAGTGACGACGAGCTTCGCCTCCTCGACCTTCTCGATGAGCGACTCGTCAAAAGCTTCAGATCGCGGATAAGTGCTGACGATACAATCCTCTCCCTCCGGACGCTCACGCAGCTGATGCCAGATCTCTTCGGTAACAAAAGGCATGAAGGGGTGCAGGAGAATAACCAATTGCTCGAACAGGTCAATGCTGCGCTCGCGCGCGGCGCGGTTGATGGGGGCGCCGTAATCCGGCTTGACCATTTCCAGGTACCATGAGCAGTAATCGTCCCGGATGAGCTTGTACAGGGTCATCAGAGCTTCGGAGAGGCGATAATTTTCAAACAGGCCCTCAATGCGTTCGACCGTTTGTCGGAGTTTGTGCTCCATCCAATCTCCGGCCAGGCCATTGACGGCGGCCTTATCGGCATCGGGCGATTCCTCGGTCAGCTCCCAGCCCTGGATCAGACGAAGGGCGTTCCACATTTTGTTGCAGAAGTTGCGGCCTTGCTCACATAATTTACTTTCGTTGAGAATCTCGCCGGTTTCCGGATCGAAGGGGGCGTCGAAGATAATATCGTTCCCCGCGGCGGAGCTTGACAGCATGCCGAAGCGGACGCCGTCGGCGCCATATTTGTCGATGAGTTTCAGCGCGTCCGGAGAATTTCCGAGCGATTTACTCATCTTTCGGCCTTTATTGTCGCGTACCATGCCGGTGAAATAGACGTCGTGGAAAGGTTCGCGCCCGTGTTTTTCGACGTGCTCCTTGCCCAGCAGTTCTTCCGAGTACTCGTAACCGGCCATGATCATCCGGGCGACCCATAGGAAAATAATATCCCAGGCTGTCACCAGGACGCTGGTGGGATAGTAATAGCGCAGTTCTTCCTGTTGCTCGAAACCGTCGAAAACCGTGATGGGCCACAGCCAGGAGGAGAACCAGGTATCTACCACGTCTTCATCCTGCCGCAGGTCTTCCAGGCTGAGATCCTCTCTTCCCGTTTGCTGGCGGGCGATATTCAGGGCCTCCGTCGCTGTTTGGGCGACAAAGGCTTCCCGTTCCTCTCCTTCCGGCTGTTCGGCCAGGTACCAGGCGGGAATACGTTGCCCCCACCACAACTGCCGGGAGATACACCAGTCGCGGATATTTTCGGGTCGTAGCCAGCTGTAGAACATGTTCCAGAAATGCTCGGGGTAAAAGGTTACCTCGTTTTTCCTGACTGCTTCCAAGGCGGTATTGGCGAAGCCTTTCATATCCATAAACCACTGCAGCATCAGGCGCGGTTCGACGATGGCGTCGGTGCGTTCCGAACGGCCTACCTTGTTGCGGTAGTCTTCCACCTTAACGAGGTGGCCCCGCTCTTCCAGGTCTTTGACGATGAGCTTGCGCGCCTTGAAACGGTCTTCGCCGGTGTAGAATTGGGCTGCCTCACTCATGGTCGCATCGTTGTTGAGCACATCAATAACCTCGAGGCCGTGTTTTTCTCCGATGTCATAATCGTTAGGATCATGCGCGGGGGTGATTTTCAGGGCGCCTGTTCCGAATTCCATATCGACGTAATTGTCGAAGATGATGGGAACGGGCCGCTCCACCATCGGCACGATGGCCCGCTTGCCTTTGAGGTGCTGGTAGCGCTCGTCCTTGGGGTTGACGGCGATCGCCGTATCGCCCAGAATGGTTTCCGGGCGAACGGTGGCGATAGTCAGCCACTCGTCTTCCGTTCCTTCTATTTTATAGCGAACGTGGTATAACTTCGAATTTTCTTCTTTGTAAAGTACTTCTTCGTTAGAGAGTACGGTCTTGGCTTCGGGGTCCCAGTTGATCATCCGCTGGCCCCGGTAAATTTTACCCTTCCGGTACAGATCGACAAAAACGTGGATAACGGCCTTCGATAATTTCGGCTCCATGGTAAACCGCGTGCGGTCCCAGTCACAGGAAGCGCCGAGTTTCTTGAGCTGCTCCAGGATGATCCCTCCGTACTTCTCTTTCCACTCCCAGGCGTACTCCATAAACTCCTCCCGGGAGAGATCCGACTTTTTGATCCCGCGTTCCCGCAGCATTTTCACGACTTTGGCCTCGGTAGCGATGGAAGCGTGGTCGGTGCCGGGGACCCAGCAGGCATTTTTCCCTTCCAAGCGCGCCTTGCGAATGAGGATATCCTGAACTGTATTGTTCAGCATGTGCCCCATATGCAGAAAGCCCGTCACGTTGGGTGGTGGAATAACAATGGAATAGGACTCCCGCTCGTCCGGCTCAGAGTGGAAGTACTTCTTGTCCATCCAATGCTGATACCACTTCTCTTCCGTATCCTTGGGATTGTAACGCGTGGAAAGGCTCATATCGATCTTTGTGTTTCTTTATTTTTAAATAAAAAGCGTTTGCGCCAAATGGTTCCGGTTCGGGCCGAAAAGCACATCGAGGGGCAAAGATAATAGTTTGGGAAACATTTGGAATGAAGGGGACGGGATTATGTTGGCGGTTCGCCGTTCCCCGTTCGCGGCATAGCAGAGTGCGGGGTTGCAGGTGTCTGCCTTTTTAGAGCTCAGCAATTCCCTGCTGAGGCTATGCTTTATATAGTATTATTTCTCCAATTCCACCCTCATCCACTCAACTGTCTTTCGCCACAGATTAGCTTCGAAGCGCCGTCGGAAGAAGCCGAAGTGATCGATGCGTTTTTCACCGATGTCGGCGGGGTGGATAATACGCATCTCTACCGGCGCCTGCCGAAACAGGCGATGCAGGCGGGCCAGGGCAGGCGGGCTGCCGATGGGATCATCGCCCAGGCCGATGGCCAGTACCGGGCAAGTGAGGGCATCGTAGTAAAGGCGGTTGGTAGCGGTGTACAACTGCCGCTCGAAATCGGGATCCAGGCGGCGGGCATGCCACTGGTTGATGACTCCCCGGGGGAGGTCTTCCAGCATGCCCAGGTAGCGACCGGGAAAGTAACCGCAGTAACGGGTTAGGGCGGGTAGTAAGAGATGCCACAACAGGTACAGGCGAAAGCGGGCGGGCAGCGGCCAGTCACGGTAGTAAGCGGTTTGCGCCCCCACCGTTATGGCGGCGCTGATCTCTTCGTTGTTGGGCGCCATACCCAGGATGGTCCCGCCTATGCTATGGCCGACGACAAACAATGGCAGTTCCGGCCAGTGCCGTCGGGCAAAATCGATCACGCCGGCGAAATCGCGCTGCCCCCAGTCCAGAAAATCAGCTTCGAAATGGCGGAGCCGCCCGGGACGAGAGTCTCCGATCCCCCGGTAATCGTACGTGATGACCCAAAAACCCTGGCCGGCCAGGTATTTAGCGTAAGCGAAATAATATTGCCGTTTCACCCCAGTTGCGGCGTTGATCAGCACCACCGCCCGGGCGCACTGCGGATCGGAGGGCGCGTGAATATCTGCTCGCAGGGGATACAGGTCGAGCGCCGGAATATTTACCGGGTGTTGATGTTGGGAATTTATGGTCAAAAGAGATCGTATTCTGTTTAATGCTCTTACAATGAAGGCATAAACAGTTCGGCGTCGTGCCGTACTGCTCTGCCGGGAACTGCCGACTGCTGACTGTTACTACCGACCACTCATCCTTTTCTCCATCCACTCCAGCATGTCGCCCATCACTTGTTTTTGTTCAGGTTCATTGACCAGCTCGTGATAGAGCCCGTTGTACAGTTCCAATCTTTTTTCTTCCGTGCCGGCGCGGCGCTCCAGTTCCTTGCTACCCTCCATATCGGTCAGGCGGTCGGCGGTGCCGTGCATAATCAGAACAGGTAATTTAAGCTTTTCCATATTGGCGTAGATGCGTTTGGAGGCGCGGATAAGCTCGGCGCCGGTCCGGGCGTAAACCGGCCCGTGGTAAACCAGCGGATCGTTCTCGTAGTCCTCCACAACGGCCGGGTCGCGCGACAGGGCCTTGGTGTCCAGTTTGATGGTTTTCACCTTGGGCAACCACTCTCCGAGTACTCCGGAGACGCGTTGCAGGAGGGGGGAAATATCGTCACTAACCTTGAGGGCGGCTCCGCTCAGCAAAACGCCGTTGAGCTGTTTCGGCTGCCGGGTAATGACGTATAGCGCTGCGATTGCGCCGCCCATGCTGTGGCCAAACAGAAAAAATGTTTTCTTTTTGGCCTGCATCTTCAAGTGGTCGAATACGGTGGTGAGGTCTTTGAGGTACAATTCAAAGCGATCGACATAACCGGTTTTGCCTCCAGACTTGCCGTGGCCCCGCAAATCGAAGGTATGCACCGCAAAGCCTTCCGCGGTAAAGAATTCCGCCAGGTGTTGGTAACGACTGGAATGCTCCGCGTAGCCATGGACGATAAGCAAATGTGCACGGGCTTCTCCTTCGGGGGTCCAGGACTGGGTAAAGAGTTGCAGACCGTCAGCAGTTGTTATGGTATCCGTATGATGATTCATTGGTCGGACGATTGGGTTAAAGGATGGTATAATAATATTGAATTTTCCGGAGAGGCAAGACCGGACGGAAGTTTTTCGGTTTTATTGACGGGGTGACTTCGACTTCGAGTCACCCCGTCAATTACCCTTCTCACTCCTCAAACCTTCCAACTTTCTCCGCAAAGATATCCGCTTCCACCTGGTTGCGCAGCAGGTCCTCCATCGTTTCGCGTTTGCGGATGAGGTAATCGCGGCCTTCGTGGACCAGCACTTCGGCGGGTCGGTAGCGGGAATTATAATTGGAAGACATCATGAAGCTGTAGGCGCCGGCGTTGTGCAGGCAGAAGATATCGCCTTCGCGCACCTCGGCAATTTTGCGGTTGACTCCAAAGGTATCCGTTTCACAGATGTAGCCGACTACGGTGTAGAAGCGCTGCTTACCTCCGGGGTTACTGATATTGGTGATGCGGTGGTAGGCATTGTAGAACATGGGCCGAATGAGGTGGTTCAGCCCCGTATCGAGCCCGGCAAAAACCGTAGCCACCGTTTGCTTGATCACGTTGACGCGCGCCAGGAAGTAGCCGGCTTCACTGACCAGAAATTTACCCGGTTCGAAAACTAAGGTGAGGTCGCGGCCGTACTCGTGGCAGAAATCGTTGAAGCGCTCCGAAATCTTGGCGCCCAGCTCCTCGATATCGGTTTGGATATCATCCTCTTTATAGGGCACCTTGAAGCCGCTGCCCAGATCGATGTAATCGAGTTCCTCAAATTCTTTGGCGAGGTTGAGCAGGATCTCGGCGCCGGCCAGGAAGACGTCAGGGTCGAGAATATCGGAGCCCGTATGCATGTGCAGGCCTTCCACTTTCAGGCCGGTGGCATCAACTACTTTGTGGACGTGGGGCATCTGGTGAAAAGAGATCCCGAACTTGGAATCGAGATGGCCGACCGAGGTTTTGAGGTTACCTCCGGCCAGAATATGCGGATTGATGCGGATGCAGATAGGAACGTTGGGATGTTCCTGCCCAAACTGTTCGAGTATGGAAATATTGTCGATATTGATGCGTACGCCAAGCGATACGGCCTCTTCAATTTCCTCCAGGCTCACGCAATTCGGCGTGTACATAATTTCCTGCGGCGGAAAACCGGAGCGCAGCCCCAGGCGCACTTCCTGGATAGAGACCGTATCCAGCCCGGCGCCCAGCGAGTGCATCAGCTTAAGGATATTGATATTCGTCAGCGCTTTACAGGCGTAATTGATCTGCAAGTTATTGACGTGAAAGGCATCCACCATGCGCTGGTACTGCCGCTTGATGATTGCTGCATCGTAAACATACAGGGGGGCGTCGTACTTAGCGACCAATTCCAGCGGGTCCACCCTACCGGTAAGCATATATCGGTTGTTTTGCAAATCCATTTTCAGTTACTTTACTACACAGCATTAATTTAACATAAAAAAGAGACAGGATTTACGGGATGAACAAGATCATATGCATTTTTGGATTTCAGTTTCCTGCGAAAACTGGGATTAACAGGATACCTGCACCTTATCAATCCTGTTTATCGCGTCAATCGTGTCTTTCTGAAACTCAGATTAATTATGTCCGGGTACTTATATTCTGTTAGGAAGGAGCAAAGATACGGAATTTGCCGCTTACCTTTGAAAAAGGTCCGGATTGGAATTAATTTTCCTTCTTTGACACCAAAACCCTGATTTACTGCATCTATTCCAACAAAGCACAAAATCGAAAAGCGACCTAGTGACCGAACAAGAACTCATAGAAGCCTGCAAACGCGGAGAAGGACGTGCTCAGAAAGAATTGTTCGACCGGTACTCTCCGAAAATGTTCGGGGTATGCAAGCGTTATATGAAAAATCGCGAGGATGCGGAAGATGTGCTGGTGAGCGCCTTATTCAAAGTACTGACCAATATCGATCAATACAAGAGCGCCGGCAGTTTTGAGGGATGGATACGCCGTATTGTGATCAATGAATCCCTGATGTTTTTGCGCAAGCAGCACAACTTCAAGCACTCGGTGGAAATCAGCGATATCGACGCGCCAAGCCGTATCCGCATTGTGGACCGGCTGGCGGCGCAGGATATTCTCGATTTACTGGATACGCTGCCGACCGGCTACCGGACGGTATTCAACCTCTACGTTCTGGAAGGTTACAAGCACCGTGAAATCGCCGAGATGCTGGATATCAGCATCAACACCTCCAAGTCGCAACTCATTCTGGCTCGAAAACGCCTGCGGGAACTGCTGGAAGAGGTGAATTATCCGGGTGTGGAAGAAAGAAAGGATTGAAGCGTTGAAGGCTTGCGCATCACAAATTTGTAAAAAACATAATCAATACTACAATGAACCGGCAAAGAGATCTTTTTGAATTGTTTAGGGAGAACCAGCACAGTCTGGACGAGCGGCCTTCCCTGCAGACCTGGCGCCGGTTGGAGCGCCGGTTGGACGCCCATCAGCGGCGCGGTCGCATTTCGCTATACCGTTCGCTGGGTATGGTTGCCGGCGTACTGGCTCTCGTAGCGATGGTCATTTTGATCAGCATCGTCGTTGACCGGCAGCAGCAATATCTGAGCGGCACGCCGCAGGAACTGGAAGTGCTGACGAGCAGTGAGTCCGATCCTACTGCTTATCAGGTCGTGGAATTTACCCGTCAGTATCGCGATTATATGCGTAACGCCGTAGAGGAGGGGACGATGGAGAAAAAACTGGTCCCGGCGGAGAGGGAAAACCCGAAATGAGAGATCCAAAACAGGAAAGCGTTTCGAAGAGGTATTTTAAGTTGATAAGCTATTCTTCTTCCCCGTTAGACTTAGCCCATTCTTCCCGCCGGATTTCGTAGGAGACGCAATCCGTATCGTAGTACCGGCCACGGCCGGCGAAGGTCATTCCCAGTTTTTCCATCACCCGGGTGGAGGCCCGGTTTTCCTCATCTGCAATAGCCACGACGCGGTCTAGTTTCAGGGTCCGGAAAGCATATTCCAGGATTTTGAAGCCCCCTTCGGTCGCCAGTCCTTTCCCCCAGTATTCTTCCAGAAAGCGATACCCCAGTTCGATCTGTTTCGAATGATCCAGTGATTTCAGCGCCATCCAGCCGATGAAATCACCGGTATCTTTTTCTTCTGCAATCCAGTAGCCCAACTGATGGATGGCTGTCGCCATCCGCTTTTGCAAATCTTTTCTGGCTTCTTCCCGGCTCTGGGTTTTACCCGGGGTGATGTAACGCATTACCCGGGGATTTTTTCCCAGCCGAAAAATATTGTCCAGGTCTCCCTCCGTGGGCGGTCTCAGTCTCATTCTTCTGGTGAGTAGGATAGGCGGCATGTGATTAGTGTTTGTCCGCCCTATCCCACTTTACCAAGCGAGGGCAGGACGGGTAAAGGTTCTTGTTTGTCAGCACCTGACCTGAAACAGGCGAAGGCTGATCACTGAACAATCCAGCGGCGGACGGCATCCATGGCAAAGACCTCATCTTCCCAGCCCAGCAATTCCATCTCGGCTGTGGGATCGTAACTCAGGAACCACTCTTCGATAATCCGCTTGGCGGGATCGTAAAGCACGAGAAAATCCCGGAAATTGCCGGCGTTGATGATTCGCTGCGCGGGATCTACGGGAACGGCGATGATTTTCGTGTCAATTCCGCCCTCGTCTTTCAAGCGCAGGGCGCCAATCGGTAAGGCGCTGATTACGGCGCCGGTGGGCAGGGCTTCACTGAGCAGCAGTATATCCAGCGCATCACCATCGCCACCGCGTTCCGGGTCCATATAGGTACCGGGAATGAAGCCGTAATTGCCTGGGTAAGGCAAAAACCGGATGATGCGATCGCGGCCATTGCGCTGATCGTTGAGGAAATTGTCTTCTTCCTTGTTGTACTCGATTTTATGATTGGTGCCGGCTGGTATTTCTACCACTACATTGACCCCCTGATCATTAATAGCGGACAGAGAGGCGTAATCTATTTCCGGTCCGGACGAGGAAGACTCACAACTCAGACCGAGGAATGCGGATATGAGCAAAACAACAAAAGTTTGGTAGACCTGCATAGGTTTAGGGTTCTTGATTTCTCCGAAAGATCGCAAATTAATTATAAAATTTCCCCTCTTGCTTTACGAAGCTGAGGATTGCACTAACTTATGTGCAATCCGGGCTCAGGAAATAAGTTTTTCATTCATCCTCAAAAAGCTGTAGTCTGTCAGGCCCTGGCTGCAGCTTATCGTTTTGGATGGGCACAAATCCCTTTTTGCTGCAACCTTAGAGAAAATGCCCCCGTCTATACTATTGATCTATTTAAACAAAATCAAGAAAATGAGAACCCTCCTAACAGTAACCCTATGTTTTGTCTTTCTTTCAGCCGTCCCTTTAGCGGCGAATGCTCAGTGGTGGGCCGGCGGTATGAAAGGCGAAGGTCCGCAGGTAGTCAAAACCCTGGATGTCGACAACTTTAAAGGTATTACGCTAGCCTTTAGTGCTACCGTATATCTTACTCAAGGGGACACCTATTCGGTAAAAGTGGAAGGACAGGAAAACATCATCGATAACATCGAGACCGAAGTACGCGACGGCCACTGGAAAATAAAATTTGATGAAAATGTCGGCCGGCATGACAAACTAACCCTCTGGATTACGATGCCGACACTCAACAAAGCCGCAATCAGTGGATCCGGCACTTTAAAGGGAGAAACCGTATTCCGCGACCTAAACGAGGTAGACGTCAGCATCAGCGGCTCCGGTGACATCCAACTGGAATTGGAAGCCAACAGCGTCAATACGGGGATCAGTGGCTCCGGCGACATCCGGCTTCGGGGCAGCGCCACCGCACACCGGGTAAAGATCAGCGGCTCCGGCGATGTTGACACTGTCGATCTGCGCAGCCAGGAAACCTCCGTTCGCATCAGCGGCTCGGGAGATTGCCGCGTGCATGCCGAAGAAAGCCTGGAAGTATCTACCTCCGGCTCCGGCGACGTGTATTACAGCGGCCGCCCGAGGGTAAGCGCCAAGGTGAGCGGCTCCGGAGAAGTGCAGCCGGTGCGGAATAACTAGAAAAGCTGGCCGTTCGCTATTCAGCCAACGGCCAACTTTTCTATCTTTCATTGTATCCAAAATGTTAAGAAGCGACCATTTTTTCCTTTTCCATCACCTTAATAGTGTTCTGGTTTCTTAACTTTGTTGATTCACAAGGGCAATGAAAGAAGATGAAGCAATTTTATGTATGGATGTTCGCGCTGATGCTCTTATCCGCTTGCCGGGGCGAACAAAATGAGTCGTCGGAATCAGAGCAAAAGCCGGATCTGAAGAAAGAGCTCCCGGGAACATGGGAAATGGTTTCCCTTCGGGTGGATATCAATTCATTCGATAACCGGGATACTACCGTCGTCTTCGAAATCAAAGAAGCTGAGTGGGAAAAAGCTTACCGCGTGAAGCCTTCCCGCACTTATTTTGAGATGGACAACCAGTACCGGCAGGAATTCCGCTCAGTCGTCGATACCCTTATCAGTGAAAACCGGGGCATGTGGAACACTTTTGGAGATACCCTCATGCTCATAGAACCCGATACCTCCTACCGGTATATCATAGGTATTGAGCGGGGCCTCGCTGAATTTCGCAGCACTGTCGACTGGGACGGCGACGGGCAGGAGGATGATGACTACCTCGGCATACACCGAAGAGTAAGCCGTAGCACGGAGTGAGCATCAGGCCCGCTCATCTCGCTACGCGATTCGGTCGGGTTCACCCTGTGGAATTCGCAAAGCGACTATTCCACAGGATGAAGATCCAGCACTACTTCTCTTTCTTCGCCTCCATGGCGCCTTCTTCTGCTGTTTCCTCTGCCGGTGAATTTGGAATGGGCAGGCTGGAATTCCAAATGTCGCGGTGCAGAAACCACTGTCCGTTTACTTCCTTCCAGCCTACGACATACTTACTTTGATCCGCCACCGTATTCTTGGGTGTGTAAAGGGTAGATTCACCGACCTCCCAGGCCTCGCCCGGGTAGGCATGCACTTCTACGCTGCGTAACTGCACGCGTTCCAAGCCCATATCCATAACAGTGCTCCAGAATTCCTGGATATTGCTGCGACCTTCGACAATACCGGCATTTGGCGGCAGCAACTGCCCGTTTTCCGTATAAAGGGCGGCCAGCGCCTCTGCGTCCTTATTGGCGAAAGCTTCCATAAAGGCCTGGTTGCGTTGGGTAATGGTTTCTTTTACTGCCGCCTCATCAACAGTGGGAGCCTGTTCGCATCCCGTTGCAAAGAAAAGGATGCTGAAGAGAATAACAGGAATGGCTAAGGTTTTCATAAAAGCGAATTTAAAAGTGAGTGATGAATGATCAAGCATCAAAACAGGTTTGATTTATTACAGTATTCCTACTTGTGAAAAAGCGCCATCGACCGGGATGTTCAATCCGCTGAGGTAAGAAGCGGCGGGCATAGCCAAGAAAGCGATCAGGCGAGCTACTTCTTCGGGTTCTCCTACCCTGCCCAGGGGAGTAGCGGCATTGACCTGCGCCAGCTTTTCGGGATTCTTCATCACCCGTTCCACCCGGCTGGTATTGATAAACCAGGGATCCACGGAGTTGACGCGAATGCCGTCCGGCCCCCAGTCCACAGCGAGGTATTTGGTCATGCGATCCATGGCCGCCTTGGACATGGCGTATATGGCCGTCGTCCACATCACCCCGGTCACCGCAGCTATAGAAGCAACATTGACAATGCAGCCGCCTCCTCCCTCTTTCAACAGCGGATGCAATCGCCGGCTTAGATCAAAGGCCACCCCGGCATTGATATCCATGACGTGCTGCAAATCTTCGAAGGAGGCTTCCAGCGTAGGTTTACGAACGTTGGTTCCGACATTATTAACCAGGATATCCAGTTTTCCCCAATGTTGCTCAGCCCACTGCACCACGCGTATGCGCTGAGCTTCCTCCCCGATATCGGCCACCATGCCGTGCGCGGTCCAACCCTGCTTTTTAAATTCCGCTTCCGCTTCCCGAATCAGGTCTTCAGAACGCGCCAGAAAGAGGACTTCGGCGCCGTGGCGCAGTAATTCTTCGGTAGTCGCCTTTCCGATGCCTTTACTGGCGCCGCTGACAATGGCGGTTTTACCTTGCAAATTCCAATAGTCCATACTTATTTTTTGTGTTTTAGATTGACATGAAAGTTAACCCGGATTATTGATGGATTAAAGAAAAGAAGGAAGGGTTTTTATTACGGGGGAACCGTATCCCGGTGTATCCTTTCTGCAAATTGTCTATATTAGACGCTTGTCAGTAATCAGGCTCCAGTCTTTTTTAAAGACGAATACTATGCTGACAGCGCCTCTTTCATTATTTAGCGAACCTGTTCTATTACTATGATTCGACTGATCAACACCATTTCTCTGTTTTTGCTTTTTAGCGCAGTGTTTTTGGTATCCTGCGGCACTTCAGAAGATCCGGATAAAGCGGACTCCGAACCGGCCGCTGCATTCCAGGAATCTCACCGGCCGCAATTCCACTTCTCTCCTCCCAAGCAGTGGATGAATGACCCCAACGGGATGGTCTTCTACGACGGCGAGTACCACTTGTTTTACCAACACTATCCCGACAGCAACGTCTGGGGTCCCATGCACTGGGGGCACGCCGTCAGCCCCGACCTGGTGCACTGGGAAAACCTCCCTGTTGCGCTGTACCCGGATACCTTGGGCTACATATTCTCGGGCAGCGCGGTGGTCGATTGGAATAATACCAGCGGACTGGGTGAAGGCGACGAACCACCGCTGATCGCCATCTTCACCCATCACGATCCGGAAGGGGAACAGGCCGGCAGTGAAACCTATCAGTACCAAAGCATTGCCTACAGCAACGACCGCGGCCGCAGCTGGACTAAATACGAAGGCAATCCCGTAGTGAAAAATCCAGGCATCCGCGACTTCCGCGATCCGAAGGTGTTCTGGCACGAAGACAGCGAGCAGTGGGTGATGATTTTCGCTGCCAAAGACCGGGTGCGCCTGTACAACTCCCCCAACCTGATCGACTGGGCCTACGCCAGTGAGTTCGGCGCCGAGTGGGGCAACCACGGCGGTGTCTGGGAATGCCCCGATCTGTTTGAACTCCCAGTCGAAGGAACCGGGGAAAGCCGCTGGGTCATGCTGCTGAGTATCAATCCCGGCGGACCGAACGGCGGCTCAGCTACGCAGTACTTCATCGGCAATTTTGACGGTCAGACCTTTACACTCGATGATACTTTTGCGGAAGCGATCTCCGAACCCGAAAGCGCCCGCTGGCTCGACTACGGCCGCGACAACTACGCCGGCGTCACCTGGTCGGATGTGCCGGAAGAAGACGGGCGCCGTATTTTCATCGGCTGGATGAGCAACTGGAACTACGCCAATGTAGTACCGACTACTGCGTGGCGCAGCGCCATGACCCTGCCCCGCCGGCTCGTGCTCTGGCAGGCGCCGCAGGCCCTGCGCCTCGCTTCCCAACCCGTTGCGGAACTGACAGCGCTGCGCGAGCACAGCCACCAACTGAATGGACAGATGGTTGAGGGAACTCTGGAATTGACGGGTCAGTTGGGGTTCTCTCCTACCCTCTCTGAACTCACCCTGGAATTCGAAGCCCCGGAAAGCGATGCCGTCGACTTCGGTGTGGAATTGTCCAATGCCCGCGGTGAACGCTACCGCATAGGCTACCGATCGGCAGATAACAGCTACTACAGCGATCGCACCCAGGCCGGGAAAACCGACTTCACGGATAACTTTGCAGCCGGACTGCACGTAGGCCCGAGAAATAGTACTGACAATACGATTAAATTACACCTGTTCTTCGACGTTGCTTCAGCGGAACTTTTCGCCGATGAGGGGAATACAGTGATGACAGAGATTTTCTTTCCGAATGAGCCCTTTGATCAAATCAGCCTTTACAGCGAAGGAGCTGAGGTGCAACTGAAAAGCGGCACGGTGTATGGGTTAAAATCGATTTGGCGAAAAATGCAGTAGGGAGCCCCCAGCCCCCAGTTACAAATTCCCCTTCTTCATCTCCTCCACCGCGTAGTTCGCCGCCCGGGCCGTCAGCGCCATGAAGGTCAGCGAGGGGTTTTGGACGCCGGTGGTCGTCATGCTAGCACCGTCGGTGACAAAGACATTGGGGCAGGCATGGAGTTGATTCCATTTATTTAGCATCGAAGTTTCCGGATCGCGGCCCATGCGCGCGCCGCCCATCACGTGGACATCCAGCCCGGGAGCCTGTCCGCTGTCGTCCAGTACAATATCTTTACAGCCTGCTTTTTCCAGCATTTCCGCGCCCTGCTCCAGGAAGTCTTGCAGCAGCTTTTCGTCGTTGTCGTCGTAGCCGACCGAGGTGATCAATTGCGGAATACCCCATTCGTCGGTGTGATCCGTGCTCAGCCGCACGTGATTTTCCTCTTTTGGGATGGTTTCCCCCTGCATCATCATGTAGACGCTCCAGGGGCCTGGCTGAGAAATCTCTTTCTTGAAGTCGGCGCCGATGCGGTGTTCTTTTTCCGGCCGCCCCCAGCTTTGGCGCGAAGCGGTATAGAAAGGCATATAGCCGCCGAGGAAGTCCATATCCTGCTGATGCACATTGCGGAAGTTCGGCATCATCACGGCGGTGGGCCGGCGGCCGTAGTAGTAGCTGTCTTCATTACCTTCCCAGCGGGCGGTCATAGAGCCGCGGTAATTGTGGAAGGCGACGTATTTGCCGAGCAGACCGTTGTCGTTGCCCAGGCCGTTAGGGAATCGCTCGGAGGTAGAGTTGAGCAGGAGCAGGTTGCTGTTCAGGCAGGCGGCATTAACGAAGATAATGCGGGCGAAGTATTCGGTGGTTTCTTTGGTCAGGCGGTCGATTACCCTTACGCCCGTGGCTTTGCTTGCCTTGTCGTCGTAAATGATGGAGTGCACCACCGAATCCGGTCGCAGGGTCAGGTTGCCGGTCTTTTCCGCCCAGGGCAAGGTGGAGGAGTTAGAGCTAAAGTAGGCGCCGTAGGGACAGCCCCGGTAGCAGAGGTTACGGGCCTGGCACTGGCCCCGACCCTGCTGCAGGTGAATTTCCTTGGGCTGGGTGAGGTGGGCGCATCGACCGATGACCACATGGCGGTCCGAATAGTTGGACATGATTCGCTGCTGTATGATCTTTTCCACCGCATTCATCTCCCAGGGCGGCAGGAATTCACCGTCGGGCAGGATATCCAGCCCATCTTTATTTCCGGCGATGCCGACAAAGCGCTCCACGTGACTGTACCAGGGTGCTATATCTTCGTAACCGATCGGCCAGGCGATCGAGTAGCCGTCGCGGGCCGGGTTATCGAAATCGTATTTGCTCCAGCGCTGCGTTTGTCGCGCCCAGATCAGCGATTTCCCGCCGGTCTGATACCCCCGAATCCAGTCGAAGGGCTTCTCCTGGATGTAAGGATGTTCCGTGTCTTTGACAAAAAAGTGTTCTGTATCCTCCTTGAAGGCATAGCAGCGGGAAACGACCGGGTTCTCCTCCTCTATGTCCAGCGTCAGATGATTGCGATGCGGAAAATCCCAGGGATTGTTCATGGCTGTTGGGTAATCCTGCACATGCCGCACGTCGCGGCCGCGCTCCAGCACCAGGGTTTTCAGTCCTTTCTCACACAGTTCCTTCGCTGCCCAGCCCCCGCTGATACCGGACCCGATGACGATAGCGTCAAAGGTGTTTGTATTTTGATTATTATTCATTTTTGAATCTTGAGAAACGTAAGAATATCGAGTGCACACGGAAATATAAAGTCGGAAGTCGGAAGTCGGAATCTGCTAACATTCCGACTTCAAAGCGCCCAGGCCTTATCCCCTTCCTCATACGGATAATCTCCTTCATAGCGCCCCGGTACCGGCACGTAGCGCAGGGCCTGTGTGGCGCCGCCTTCCGAGGTGAAGTATCCCAGCAGCGTCAGGTATTTCATCATGGCGAAGTAGTGGCTGGGCTGGCCCGGCCGCAGTTCTTTCTGGTATTGCTCGGCCTCTTTATCCAGGGATACCAGGAAGCCTTGCTGCTGCTCCGGAGAGAGCTCCAGAAAAGAGGTAGTGAATTCCTCCCGGCAGCGCTTGTCGAGCTGCTCCAGGCCGCCGCGCAGAACAGCCTGCTCCTCCAGCACGAAGCAATCGGCCACGTAGATATCCATGAAAGATCCGATATTCACGGCTTTGGCGCCCGGCGAATCCTCAGTTGCGGGGAGTATGGCATCGGCTATTTGCTCCAACAGTTCAATCTCTTCCCGGGTAAAAAAGCGGTAGCTCACGGTCTCTTCCGGCTGACAGCCCGTCAGCAGTACGGAAGGCAGCACCAAGGTCCCCCCGGTGAGGGCGGACAGGGCGGCTAAGGCATCTCTTCTCTTCATTTGCAGGGAAATATGATTTAGTCGACCGGCGAATATACTAAGTACGCAGGAAGATTGAAAATTGTGGACGCAAATAGAATCGTCTTTCATCGCTACCTTCGAGTATTCTCCCGCTACTTTCCTATATTAGGCCTGCAAAACAGCAAGTAAAGCACATGACCACCCCCACCCCCCAATCTGACCGCGAACGCTGGAACGCACGCTACCGCGAACGCGGCCCTGAGGCCTTTGGCGATGCGCCATCGGACTGGCTTCAGGAACACGAACAGTTACTGCGGGAACAGCCCCGCGGCCGGGCCCTGGATATCGCCTGCGGCAACGGCCGCAACGCCCGCTATCTGGCCCGCCTCGGCTTTGAGGTCGACGCAATAGATATCTCTGAGGTAGCGATAGCGTGGCTACAGGAAAAAGTTACTGAAAACGGCCTGGCCGTCTATCCCCGTGTTGCCGACCTGACGCAAATCGAACTGCCCGCCGGCCATTATCAGGTCATCCTCAACTTCAACTACCTGGAGCGCCGCCTGTTTCCCGCCATTACCCGGGCTCTTGCAGACGAGGGGCTGCTCTTCTTCGAGACTTTCATTCGCGATCAGATCGAACTGTTCAACAGCCGGATCCTTCCGAAATACACGCTCGAGCACACCGAACTGTTGCGCGCCTTCGATGAGCTGCGCGTGCTGCACTACCGGGAAGGAGCTTTTTGGGAGGCCTCCAGGGAAAAGAAGCGGGCGGTAGCGAGTTTGGTGGGGCGGAAGGCCCTGTAGAGCGCTGCTGTAAACCTCCCTATCCGGAAGAAATTCTTCGCCGATACTCACCAGGAGTTGAGAGAATTTGTACTTTTAAGAAGGAGGATCACTCCAAATCCCGTTCCTCCTAAAATACGAGCAACATGACCCTAAACTTCAAACAAACCTGGAAAACATTCGCCGCCCACTACGACGAGCGTTACAAAAACGGTAAAGGCGAACAACTCGACTTGCAAAACATCGCCGGCCGGCCCGGATACTATTACCACCACCCCGCCCTGCGGCCCGGCAACGGTCCCCGAATTCTCTACCATGACGCGTTTACCGAAAACGTGATCGTTCTGACCCACGGTCTTACCGACAGCCCCCATTACCTGCACGAGGTAGCGGATTGCTTCTTCGAGGAAGGCTGCAATGTGGTCATGCCGCTCCTGCCGGCCCACGGGCAAATCCGGCGCAAAAAAGACCTGGAGGATGAACAACTCAGCGAGCACTGGCAAAAAACAATTGACGACAGCGTAGAGGTCGCCCGAATGCTGGGGCAGCGCGTTTCTCTAGGCGGCTTTTCCACCGGAGGGGCGCTGAGCCTTAACAAGGTTTTGCGGGATAAAGAGAACATCAATGGAGGGATTTTCCTGTTCTCCGGCGCTCTTTCCATCGGTCGTCTGGCCGATAAGGTCGGTGATTTTGAATTTGTCGAGCGCGTGGTCGACCTCTTTTTCGATAGAATCGATATCGGCGAAGAAAGCCCCGATCCCTACAAATATCCCCACCTGCCCAAAGAATGCGCCTCCGAGCTCGTAGAGATCATCAAAGAAAATAACCACCTGCTGGGAGAACCCTTTGTCTGCGGCGGCACCGAAGATCATCGTCTGAAGCATCCGGTATTTGCCGCCCACTCGCTGCACGACGCCACCGCAACGATGGAAGGAGTCGCCAACTTTATGCGCGATTACGTCGCCAGCGGCCTGTTATTCCCTGTGCTCGACTGTGTGCAGCACGCTTCACTGCCGCTCCGGGAGGCTATCCAGCTCGATCTGAACAAAATCAGCGCCCAGGAGAAGGATCCGGCAAAAGTGGAACAGCGCAAAAAGGAATGGGAAATGAATACAGCCGCCAATCCGCAGTTTGACAAGATGATGGCGGCGGCGATGGCTTTTTTCAAAAAGGTCGTGAAATAATACAGCTACTCCCGAATTACGGTAAATATCGACGCATTTCGATCATTAGAGTTGTTCCGATAGGGAAATCGGGTGGGAACTCCGGGGCGAAGCTACAAATCAGAGATTTTTCTTCCAATCATAGGCTTTTTTGAGGTGAATAGCAGCGCTATTGACCGATGAAAAGCCGGAGAGTGGGAGAAAAAGATCAATTTTAACCACCTGAGGGCTCCTATCGCAACAACTCTATTATTCAGGCAACGTAAAGGTAAGGATACATCCCCCCGGATCATCCCGGTCGCCGGTGACGGCGAGGGTGACGTATTGCTTCCCGTCGCACATAAAGACAGCGGGAGTGGCGAAGCCGTTGCCGGGCAGGGAAAACGCCCAAAGTAAGGCGCCGGTTGACTTATCAGAGGCCCGGAAGGTCTGATCTCTCGTTGCGCTGATGAATACCGGTCCGGCGGCGGTGACGACCGGGCCGCCCCAGTGCCTCCGGCATTAAGTAATTGATAATTTTTTGGGAGACTATTTTGGCGGTAGCCAAGGCGCCCATTCAAGAGTGGGGTGCAGGGGCCCTACTCTTGAATCAGAAGATAGCCGTAGCTGAATGTCGTCAGGTTAAGCTATCTGTTGTTAAAACACAAACC
>Ga0209949_1000140_pt1 | contig 40368 bp, 27 predicted proteins | sample SalPonC_black_MG_FD_185711 | JGI IMG/M metagenome (GOLD analysis project Ga0209949, IMG submission 185711) | Salt pond soil microbial communities from South San Francisco under conditions of wetland restoration - Salt Pond MetaG... | ecosystem: Environmental > Aquatic > Marine > Intertidal zone... | reverse complement strand
GTGAGGCGCGTTGTCAGTTGGGCAAAACGTATCCTTTGCCGATCGTGGACCACCAAGAGGCTGTCCGGCAGGCTCGGGCAAAATTTGCAGAATTGCGCCAAAGCGATGCTTACTGGCAGCACGCGCAGGAAGTGATGCGCCGTCATGGCAGTCGCAAACGCTCAACTAAGCGGGATCGTCCCAAGCATTCGGTTCAACCAAACAGTGAACAAACAGAAATGGAACTGCACATTTGAAGGTATGTTCAGTTTATATTCAGGCGGTTCAGAGCGTGTTAACTGCAAGAGCCGAAGTGTGTCTATTACGGATTTTTCGTGGCAGCCTTTTGACATGCTGGCATTTGTCTTCATTCTCGAACAAATGAATGATGCTTTTTGATTCACTCAGTGATAAGCCAAGGGCGGCCCTTTACGGTTTGTTTATCGGGGATGCTTTGGCAATGCCAGTGCACTGGTATTACGATCCTCTCAATATTGAAAGCGATTTTGGTCGCATTCGCGATTATCAGGCTCCTAAGTCTGTCCATCCGGAGAGTATATTGTGGCGTTCTCATTATCGCAGCTTAAATAAGCGTGGTGAAATCTTACACGATCAGGCAAAGTACTGGGGGCAGCAGGGAGTGCACTACCACCAGTTTCTGCAGGCAGGTGAGAACACACTGAATCTGCAACTTTGCTGGTTACAGTGGCAGTCCATGTTAGCAATGGGGGGTTGGAACCGCGCTGATTACCTCAAGCGCTACGTCGAGTTTATGACGACGCCGGGCAGGCACCGGGATACGTATCTTGAAGAAAGTCACCGGGGCTTTTTTACGCGCTATGCGAAGGGCATGGCCCCTGAAAAGTGTAGTGTGCCCGAAAAGCACGTGGGTGGGTTGGCAGCTCTCTTTCCGTGTCTTGTCTGGTACGACGACGACCTGGAGACCGGTAAACGTTGCGCACTGGAGCGCATGCTGGCTACTCACAAAGGGGATTTAATGCAGGACGCCGCGCAGCTTATGGTTAAATTGTATGCCGTTGTAGCAAGAGGTGTATCTATCCGGGATGCTGCACAGGACCTGATCGACAGCCAGTGTTCCGCACTGCTCAAGGGTAATTGGCGAAAATGGCTGGAACTGCCGACACGCGAGGTGCTGACCCGACGCATTGGCACGGTCTGTTATGTGCAGGCAGCTGTGCCGGCCATTTTCTATTTGCTGTTGAAGCACGGCGATCAGCCTGAAGCAGCGCTGGTCGAAAACACGATGGCTGGCGGTGACAATGCTTACCGCGGTGCTGTTCTTGGAGCCCTGCTCGGACGTGCACATGGGATGCAAGCCTGGCCGACAAGATGGGTTAAGGGATTGCGGCTTGCGGCCGCACCTGAGGGGTGAACCTTTTCTTATCGTTTGTTCAGTGTTGCTAGCCATACTTGTCTAGTTTAATCAAACTGCGCAGGAGACTGTGAATGCACTCAAGCGTCATGAAGTCACTGAAACTGGAGAGTGAGTGTGAGTGAAAACAATCGATCTATGACGGTGTGCTGACACCTCTTGCAATCAGGCTTAGTGAAAGTCTGAAGTGTGTGCAGGAAAAATGCTGACGCCGTTCAATGCCGGGTGCCCGAGATACTGTGCAAACAACGATTTGTCGACCTTGCTGGATGGTGGAACGCTCGGTCTGCAGCATTGCTTGTAGATACTCACCAGCATCGTGCATACTGCACACACTGCCACGTGCGCAAGTGCTTCTGGTTAAGCTGGAAAGCGCCCTTCGGGCGTGACTCCGCATGGCCTCTATACACCCTCAAGCAGCGGCTGTGCAGTATTGGGTATACAGACCAGGGACTCGACGAGCCTGATATGTTTGGCTGAGTGTTCCGTTTTGACAGTTCCCATTGATTATCTGACAATTGATATTTTTAGTAAAAAAAAATATTTGACTTTATATTTCTTTCACGAATAAGTCACCGGCGCTCATTTAATATTACTGCTAAGGAATTTGTCATAACGTTCATCGTATGGCTGTTTTTCTCTTAATCCGAATTTCTCACCAATCATCGAGCATAATCGTCCATGACCGAAAATAGCAGCACGCAACTTGCCATGCGCATTTGCAGGGGTGTTTACCCAACTGTATCCGCATGGCTGCGTTTGGCACTGCTATTTTTTAGACATGGACCATTCTACTTCAATTCCGTTGAGCAATCCGGGTTAAGACACTTAATTTTACACTGCTATTAAAATGGATTTGTCCATCATCGTGCCACTCTACAATGAGGAAGATTGTGTGAAGCTTCTGTATGAGGCTATCGTGAACGCTGTCAATCCGCTGGAACTCGATTACGAGATGCTGTTCGTAGACGATGGCAGTCGGGACAACACTGTCTCGATTGCCCGGCAATTAGCCGCCATTGATAAGCGCTTACGCATTGTTAAATTTCGGCGCAACTACGGGCAGACACCTGCCATGGCTGCGGGTATTGACCATGCCAGAGGTCGAGTGTTGGTCACGATGGATGGCGATTTACAGAATGATCCGAATAATATACCGGATTTAATCGGCAAAATTGCAGAAGGATACGATATTGCGATTGGCTGGCGGCACAAACGTCAGGACAAGCTTTTATCCAGAAAAATTCCGTCAAAAATTGCCAACCGATTGATCGGCAAAGTGACAGGTGTCCCCGTCAAAGATAACGGCTGTTCGCTGAAAGCTTACCGGGCAGACGTGATCAAGCACATCCCTTTATACTCTGAAATGCATCGCTTTATTCCGGCAATGACATCACTTGCTGGTACCCGGATTGCCGAAATTAAAGTGAATCACCATCCGCGTGTGCATGGTGAATCTAAATATGGGTTGTCGCGCATTTACAAAGTACTGTTCGATTTAATTTCGATCAAAACGATTTTAGCCTTTTTTTCCAAGCCCTTGCAATTATTTGCGATGGGCGCATTTATTTCTGCTTTCGTGGGGGTAATCGCTGTAGCTTTAGGCTTAACCTCGACTGGCGGACCCCCATCAATCGTCTTCTTGAGTGTAGGCGTTTTGTACAATTCACTGGCCGTTGTTCTCCTGCTTTGGGGAATTCTCGGCGAACTTATCTATCGAACCGGAGACCTTAAACTTGAACACTTTGCAAACATCAAAAATCGCTAAGGCCGAGCCTGATGCGGCCCAGTCTCAGGCAGAGGCCAACACCCAAGCGCAAAAAATTGAATTATCTGTGATCATTCCTATTACGGAGCGACGTGATCCGGTGACCGCGCTGTTTCATGAGTATCGACGCGGAATCGATGCAACCGGGCTCACATATGAGCTTATTTGCGTGGTGGACGGCGATCAACCCGATGCGCTTAGAGAACTGACTGCACTACAGGAAACCGAAGATTTTAGACTGATACCGCTGTCGAGATGGTATGGAGAAACCACGGCACTGAATGCGGCCTTTTCTGCTGCTGCTGGCGACATCTTGTTGACCTTGCCCGCTTATCAGCAGATAGAGGCAGACGAAATCGTTAAAATGGTAAACGCTATCAAAACCTGTGACATGGTCCTGTGTCGCAGGTGGCCGCGCATCGATTCTTTCTTGAATCGACTCCAAACGCGTCTCTTCAACGCATTGCTCCGCCGTTCGACCGATCTCAAAATTCAGGATATTGGTTGCGGTGTGCGCATGTTTAAGCGGCGCGTCATTGACGAAGTGCAAATTTATGGAGATTTGCACCGGTTTTTGCCGCTATTGGCGCACCGCCAGGGGTTTCGCATTGTTGAATTGGATGTGGCGCAGGCGGCCAAAGATGCGCATCAACACATTTATCCACCTGGAGTGTATATTCGCAGGTTACTGGATCTTCTCAGTATCTTTTTTCTGATAAAATTTACCAAGAAACCCTTGCGGTTTTTTGGGTTAGTCGGCACCGCGCTGGCGAGTCTGGGTGGTTTGAGCACACTTTATTTAATTGTTCAACGGCTCTTTTTCGACGTAGCTCTGGCGGATCGTCCTGTGCTGGTGCTGTGTTCTTTGTTAATCGTCTTAGGGCTACAAATCATAGCGATTGGCCTGATCGGTGAACTGATCATATTCACCCATGCCAAAGAGCTCAAGGAATACAAAATTGATGAGATCGTGAATTGAGTGTCGCCTGAATCGGCAGACCGCGTTTGTAACTCACAACCGGAGATGGCGGTGTGAGAGGATAAGGTAACACGATGTTAAGTGAAAACTGAATCATGTGCGTGAGGAATTGAAATAGATGGCGGGAACCGCAGATTGTGCAGATGGGCGCAGATAAATAAAACTGTTGTGCAAATCAGAATGGTCGAATCAAAGCAACACATCCATGAACACTGATAAAGAAACTGTGCGTAGAACCTGTTTGCTGGTTATTCTGTTATTATCCATAGCCGCGGTACCGCGCTTGTATCATTTGGGCCAGCTCAGTTTTTATGGTGACGAAGAGACCAATTCTTTCCCCGCCAGATCCCTTGCGGAGGGTAAGGGGCCGCTGATGCCGAGTGGCATGCCGTACTATCGGTCTTTGCCATTTACCTGGCTCAATGCACTGTCGGCCAAAACCTTTGGCCTGGATAATGAATGGGCGTATCGGCTGCCATCTGCTGTTTTCGGCATACTAACGGTGCCATTACTGTTTATCGCCGCGAGACCGTTTGTCGGCACTTCGGTGGCTTTTCTAGCGGCACTCTTACTTGCTTTTTCTGAATGGCACATCGTCCTTTCGCGCTATGCACGTATGTATGTGCCGTTCTTGTTCTTTTATATCTCGACCGTCTGTTCCATCTTGTTGTGGGCCAAAAAAAATGAACGCAAATGGCTGATTGTCTCCGCCGTATTGTTAGCAATAACAGCGACTCTGCACAAGTTGAGTATTTTAACGGCATTGATCCCACTGATTGCACTGTTCGTAAAGGACTTTTCCCGAGTACCGCAGTATCGGCTCATCGCGTTTTCGGTAATTGGCGGCATTGCGTGTTATGCGTATGGCAAATTTTTTGTCGATGCACCGTTTCGTGCGTGGAGCGCAGTGAATCGGATGAGTGATGTTGCCGTAACTGATGGCAAAGCCGGCCTTGTCGCGCTCTTGACAACACATGGGCTGCTTTCATGGCAAGCGGTATCAGGCGCACTTTTAGGATTGTGGTTGGGCCGAAGATGTGCGTTTCCCGACAATGAAAACGGTAAAGCATTGCGTTGGCTGGCACGGTATGGGTTGGCGGGAGCTTTTGCGGTTGCCTGTAGCATTGGGCATTTACATGCAGCATTTCTCGCTATGGTGCTCTTGCTGCTGTTACGGCCAGGCACGCTATTCGAGTTTGTCAGGCGTACCTACCAGCCGCTGATACTCATTTTACTGTTGGGGTTGTTGACGGCTGTGCTTAAATTAAACGAACTGGGGCTGGTTGCCGGGTTGAAAGCATTGCTGTCTTTTCCTTATCCGAATTGGATAACCTTAAATGCGCTTTCAACTGGAGTTGCGGTGTTCTTTATCGCATGTATGCTGTATTGGGCGATTAAACAGAGGGATGCAGCCGACAAGGATGTGACTGTTTTATTGTTGGTCGCCTTATTGCCGCTGATTTTTGTTGGAGTGGTGATGAAATGGGCTCCGCCCCGTTACTGGCTGCAAGCGTATCCGTTTATTCTGATGGTTGCTGCCTACGCGCTTTACGCTTTCGTGCACAAATTGTATTTACTCAGATGGGCTCGTGCAGGCATATATACAAGTTTGACAGTTGGCCTGGTGATTTTGTCTGGAGTCTTGGGTGGACACGGACTGTTGTCTGCATATCGAGTAGCGACTCTGCAACATGGCGATCGCTTATCGGCAATGTCCTTTATATATCCGGACCATCAATCTCTTGGGCGATATGTAGCAGCCCACAAAAGCCCGGAGGATATCGTGGTTGCGCAGGATGTGTTGCAGCAGTTTTGGTATGTGGGAGAGTGCGATTACTGGCTACGGGATTACCGAAACAGTGGCAGTGAAAGGATGTATATGTATCAGGCCGAAGAGGGGAAACTATATGATATTTACGTCGCGAGCAAGATTGCGACAGCGGAGGCCCTGCAGGCATTTGCTGATGAAAAAAAACGTAGAATCTGGGTGATTACTTCAGGTGAGGAGGAGAAGGGTGACCGTCAACTTTTTATGAGCTCGGAACAACTGCAATGGTTAGAAAGTATCGAAAAAACGTATACACCTGTGTTTGTCGGCAGGGATGGAGTGTCGCATGTGTATTGTCTTAATGGCGAATGATTTGGAATTGGAGGGCGGGTTTGCAACCCGCCACCTGAGGGCTAAGCATTGTTGATATATTGCAGCAAATCTTGCCGATGGAGTATTAGTTTGTGTAACGCTTTGGGCAAGGATTAGTAGATGTTGGAAGGTTGTTATCAGCTGGTGGCGGGTTGGAAACCCGCCCTCCCTGGAATCCTGCGTGCTTCAATTCTCTAGTTCCACTACCAGTCGCAGGTAAAGATTGTCAGTGGTGGTGACTCTAGCGCGGGTTTCGATCAACGACGCAGATAAATCCCCGTCAATATCTGCATCGATAACACTGCGGACGAAATCCACGCCATCAATCGTGACAGGGTGCCAGATTGATAAATCATACGAGTATTCGACGATAAAATTCAGTTCGGAAGCAGAGTTGTTTTGCCGCCAAACCAATGCAGCCCATTGTTCATTGCCATCTTCGAATACTTCGAACACGGGCAATAAGTTTGCATATTCGCCGGGGGCACCGAAATCGAATGCGTATTCATACAGGTTGGAAACGCTGTTGCCATCTGAATCTGCGGTTGGTGCAGCGTCGTTGCCTGATATCGTTGGATTATAAGAGGCCAGCCAGGTCGCATAAGTGGGCACGCGTTCCAATGCGCCTATGTCAGGGGGGGTGCCAGCAGGCCGAGGCTCGCCGAGAATGTCTTCCTCAGGAGCGTAGGCAGGGTTGGCCGCGTCAATTAAAGCACTGCCATCGCCGGGAGTGCCATAGCGGCTGACCAGTTGGGTAAACACCTGCTCAATGGTTTGAGAACCATCGGCAAATTGCTGGCTCTCCGGCTGCCATCGCGGAATCACCAGGTCATGCTGTGAACCCAATCTGGGATCACCGGTAACCGGATGGGGGTCATCGGTAAAGTTGACCAGATCGGTGTTCTCATAGGGAATCGAGCGGTCGTTATTCCAATAGGCATTGTTGTCCAGGGCTACGAACAAGGTGTCGTTATCGGTGAGGACCGTATCCGAGAAATCCTCCATGGTACCAGTTGAATCGGACCAAACATTGTTGTAAAAATAGATGTTGTCGATTTGGAGATTGGCACCTTCTCGGTTGAGGCGCATGGCAAAGGCACTGGCCGGGGTATCACCAACGATGGTATTGTGGCGGAAGGTGATGTCGCGACATCCTTTCACGCCAAATGGAGCGCGCATCGCATAGCTTGAGTTGCCCATCAACAGGTTATTTTCCACCAGACAGTCGAACGCTTCCGGATAGTCCTTACCTTCATCTCCAAAAAGAATAAAATAAGCTCCCGGGCTGCCTGCGTAATTGAGCATGACATTACGGCGCAAGGTCACGTTGCGCGAACCTTCGAACCCATCCGTTGCGCCATTACTATCTTTGACCACTACGAAGCTGCGGGTGTCGGTATCGCTGCGGCCACTACCGGCAAAGTCATTGAAAAATACATTATCCTGCACAATAACATTTTCAACACTGTTGATTTCAATGTGTTCGTTACTGCCTTGTTGGTTGTAAAACAAATTGCCTTCAACGGTGATATCGATCACGCCGTTGCTGATGTTAAGCAGGTCATCATTATAGCTGTCGCGGAAAATGTTATTGCGAATGCCAATTTTACCCACGGGATTTTCAGTACTCCTGAGGTTCTGCACATGCATCAGCAGGGGGCCTGCGCCCGGGCCGTCATGGGCGATATCGAAGCCTGAAAAGGTGATATTCTGGCCATAATAACACATCACAACCGTATCGTTGTTGCGCAGTTGTGCCTGATAGGGAATTTCGGAGCGAACAGTAATACCCTGAGTCCATTGTCCCTGTAGTTCCTGCAGTCCGTAGTAGATCCCTGGTTTTACCAGGATAATCTCTCCATCGGCGCAGTTTTGTGTAGCGTGTGTTATCGACGCCCAGGGACTGTCAATTGTGCCGTCACCGGTTGTATCACTGCCGGTCGTGCTGACATAGCGAGCTCCATTGCTTACGTGCACCGTAACGGTGTCGCTGGCGGTCAAGCCTGCGTCATTGGTAACCGTCAGGGTGATGACATGGATCCCCACATCGAGGTTGAGCGACGGCTGTGCTCCCGAAGCCAACAGGCCGCCATCTTTATACCAAGCATAGTCAACAATCGTACTACTGAGGGCGGTGCTGTTACTGCCATTCAGGCTTACCGCTTGGACACCGTTGCTGTCGATGTCGACGACAGCCTGATCGGCACCCGCCTCAGCGGTCAGTCCGGAAATCGTTTCGACGATTACGGAATACATACTGTGATTGCCCGATCCGCTGACAGCATTCTCTCCCAGTGTTACCGTACCGGCCGGAAATTCCTTTTTCCACAGGCTGAAGGTGCCGCCTCCTGAAACGATATTGTCCCCCGTATCGACAAAATCAGCCAACCAGCCGGGTTTGGTCGCATATTGATCATCGTGTGCAACGTAGACAATACTGTGTTGATTGACGGTGAAGCCAATGAGGGCGGTGTCTTGCAGGTTTTTATCATTGTTGGCAGTGCGCAGGAAGGGGAGACCCACGACTGTATCGGGAATATCGCTGATAGAGTATGTACGGTCAACGTATTGCAGGCTACCCAGCTCTAATATTTCCCAGACGTAATTGTCGGGAGTTGTGTTTTCGGGCATCTTCTCCGCTGCGGTTTCTGAGGTAATCGAGACTGAGTCGGTCGAACTTTGGCCGCCTGCGGTGACTGCAAGATTAAATGTGACAGTTGTATCAGCGATGGCTGTAAAAGTCGGGCGAACACTGTTGGGGTCACTTAAAGTAACGGCAGGGCCTGACGTTTGTGTCCAGGTGTATGTTAATACATTTTCATCAGGAGCTGATGAGTTCGAGGCATCCAGCGTAACGAGGGTGCCACTTGCTACGATTTGGTCGGGTCCAGCGTGCGCGACGGGTGTATTACGTGTAATGGTGATTTGCACGGTATCGCTCGCGGTGGCTCCATCATCATCGACAATACTCAACGTCAGCGTATGGATGCCTACAGGGAGAGTAACGGAGGGGGTTGCACCAGAAACAAGAGTCGTTTCGCCATCTCGCCATATATAGGTGATGATGCTGCCATCACTGTCCGAGCTGCCGGTGCCGTCAAGGTTTATGATTTCCCTGCCATCATTATTGGCGTCAATCACCGTAAGGTCACTGCCAGCATTTGCAACGGGTGGCGCATTTTCGGCAACGTCTTCAATGGGTGCGCTTTCATTGCGTAGTAAGGTGAGTTCCTCGCTCGACAGGACCCGATTATAAATGCGGACCTGGTCCAGCATGCCATCCATCGGGCGATCACCAGCACCAACAGGTTGATTGCCAAGGGCGACGGCATCGCCTGTTTGGGCAATATTGCCACTGACACTGCCACTTGCAACCGTAGTGCCATCAACGAGGATACGCACTGTTGTACCGTCGTAGGTGACAGCGACGTGGTGCCAGGTGTTGAAGTTAAAGACGTCAGCAGGTGTTATAATGGTTGACGTCGTGCTGCTGGCATCTGTTTTTATGCGAAAGCGCAGTCTTTGGTCCTGATTATAGGTGCTGAGCATCAAGGTGTGATCGTTGCCGGATTCACCACTGGCTTTGGACAACAAGCGACCGTCATTGGGCTGCGCACGCAAGTTCATCCACAGGCTCATCGTAAATGTGTTGCCTGAGAGGTTAAAGGCAGGAATATGAACGCGGTCATCAAAGCCGTCAAAACTGAGCGCATCTCCGATCTTACCAGTCGTCCGAGTTGGTGATGCAGGTGAGGCGGCGAGGGCACCATCAAAGGCGGAATCGACACTGTTGGTTACCGTGGTGCCGGATTCTTCGAATAGCCAAGCATTTACCAAACCGGCAAAAGGCACAGGCGTAGTTTCCTGTGAGGTAATTGTGACTGAATCTGTCGAGCTTTGGCCATCTGCAGTCACGGTAAGGTTGAAACGAATTGAAGTGTCAGCAGGTGCAACAAAGGTGGGGCTCGCACTAGAGGCGCCGTCCAAATCGACCGCGGGACCGGAAATTTGCGTCCATTTATAACTTAGTTTTTGTTCTCCATAGCCCGAAGAGTTTGAGCCATTTAACGTAACAAGTGTGTAATTGAGAACGATTTGGTCTGGACCAGCTACGGCTACAGGTGGTGGTAGTGACGCTGTTTTTACGGAAAGGTTATTTGATGGTGGTGAATCGCCTGCTTGATTGTTAGCAAATACACGATACTCATAATTTGTCACTGCGGTTAGGCTGGTATCTTCAAATTGCGTCTCGTTGGCGTAAGCTTTACCAACTTCTTGCCACGACTGTCCCGGTTGTCTGCGTTCAATCCGAAAACATGATTCAGTGGTTGTATTATCCTTCCACCTAAGTTTAACTGTGTTGTGTAAAAGTGCTTCTGCAATGAGTGAATCCGGTCTCAAATCTGGTGCTGATTGTGGCATACCTTCTACATTACCCACACGCATACTGTTGCCAAAAGTGGTGACCCACAATTCATCCATCTTATAGTTGTATGGGTTGAAGAAAACCCTCATAACGTTTCTGGCAGGGAATGAATCAACTCTTGAAAAGGTAACTTGCCCACTTGTTCGTAAATTACTGCTGAACCATAATCCGTCGTCAGTTGTAGTAACAAATATAACGTTTGGATCGACTGGGCTTACCGTACAGGAATTAACGTTTGCATCTAATAGAAGATCCCACGATATGCCTCGATTTGTTGTTCGATACAGGCCACCAAGATTATTTGATGCACCTCCCCAGCCGTCATTTACAGCTACATACCATGTGTTTTGTGACAGATCATGAGGATCTATTATCAGGTCTCGTGTTCTGTAATACATATTAGGGTGGCTGCGGTCGATCCAAGAATCACCTCCATCTTCACTGACAAACACTCCAGATGATGGCTGGAATGTTCCCGTCCAGGGTGCAAGATTGCGAGAAGCGTAGGTAGCTACTAACATTCCATCATCACAAACTTCAATCGTCAAAGGGTGGCCCTCAGTGCGAGGCGGATCTGCAAGCTTCGTTTTTACCGAATTAATACCGTCTGATAAATTAGAGATGCGCCAAATTCCTCCTTGCTTATCAGTATTGTTGACGACACTGGCGTAAAGTATTTCGGAATCTTGCGGATCTTCACACAGCCACACAAGCGGTTTAGTTTCCCAAATTGTTTCCCAAGTAGCTCCACCATCATTCGAATGCACCAGCATACCTCGACCCTGGTCAATCTTATCGTCTGAAGACCAGCCGCCATTATACAAATCGTGGACGCTAGAGGTAGCCGCGTATAAACTTCCGTTAGAATGGCGAATTGCTTGATAAGTAGAGTTGACTTTGCCTGCATATGAAAAATCGAAGGTCCATCGGTTGCCTCCATCATCGCTACGCATGCCACTTTTGTCAGTAAAACTAGCAAATATGTTCGAGGGCGAGGTCCAAGTAAGCCACCAGCAACTGGTGTTTTCTAAGCCAACACCCGTATACCAGCTATCATAAGGGGTGACCTGATTAGCGGAGTTCGACGGGCTTGTATAAGCCTGGCGCCAAGTAGCACCCCCATCAGTGCTCAGATGGATCCAGAAGAAATCAGTGAATGCTATTTTATCCGGATCAAACGGATCCACGTTCAAGGATACAGGTCTGCCTCCCCAAAACCACTCAAACCTGCTTTTGCGGCCACCCCAACCAGTCTGGATGTCTTGATTGTTGTTGAGTGGAAAAAGTGTTTGATTCCAGGTATTGCCTCCATCGCTTGTCTTGTAAATTGAAGGGAAACCGTTGTGGGCATCTACAGTAACATAGGCCACAGAGATGTTATTGGACGCCATTCTTACGAAAGCTCGTGTGTACGTTGGGTCAATCTGCCCGACATCGCATCGGTTCCATGTAGTCTCTACGCCCCAGTCTAGCCGGTAAACTCCGCAGGAATCTACAACGGCTCCACTTTGATAAATACCATTTGCATCATAACGATCTCCGGCATTAATTCCATTAAATACTCTTTTCGAAGTAATGCAGAAAAAGCGTGTGCGATCCCCTTGTTTGGCCGATGTAAAGGACATGTAATATTCACCTTCAGGAATTCCTCCTAACGTCGAATCAATGGTAAAATTTGCTCCGCTGTCCGTGGATATAAGCAGCCCTTTATTCGTCGGCACAACAATAATGTTCTGGTCGAAATGAACACCCGCTAGATGTAAGCCAGCGTTATTGTCATTTGCATCAAACCGTTCATACCATGTTTCTCCTCCGTCATACGAAATTAATAGACTCGACCAACTATTTTTGATGATGCGTAATGGATTCTCGTAATCTACGAAAAGCGAGTAAGATCCTCCGATCGAAGTCCATGTTTCTCCGCCGTCTATACTTCTATGAGCGTCGGAATTACGATAACCACTGAAATAGAGAATATCGCGGTTTTTCGTGTATTTAACAGTATGGTTGCGATTTCCAGTAATCATTGTGAACGGATACATAGTCCAGGAAGCACCATAGTTTTTAGTTCGATAAAAATTCCCCATATCGGTCGTCAGGAACATTTCACCAGGATTGTGTGGATTAAAACTAGGTGCAAAAAACGCTCCGCCGCCACCAATACCTCTGGATTCCCAGGATTTTGGTGTTTGGCCGAATGTAGAAGAAATAATTGTGTAAATAAATAAATAAATAAAACTAATGAAAAAAAAAGTTTTTAACTTTTTTTCTGATATTTTTTGTTTCATAAAATTATAAATATTTTTTTGATATGCTTCAAAATGAATTTCGCAGCAGGTAATTAGCAAATTTAAGTATTCCATGAATATACAATACCAAAATTAGGTATCAATTGTTAAATCTATTTTTTGGATGAAATGTATGTGGGTACATGTCTTACAAATATGATTCAGCGGGTTCTGGATTAATTGTAGCCAGACACTTTTGGATTTTGTTAGTAGGTGTAATATCAAAATTTAGGATGAGCTAAATATTGTTTTTCGTAAATAGCCAATTTTAAATCAAAATCTCATAATATTGTGTCAAGTATGTAATGTTTACGCGAACCAAAACTAAAACAATAAATGCCTGACGATAGTAACAAATGAGTGATTTTAAAGTATATATTCTTTGGGTTGAAAAGCAAGAAATTTGCCATTAGTTAGCAGTGAAATGGCTCAAAATAGCAAAAAGATTAGAATTTTGTTCTAAAGGTTACTGTGTTTTCCCGCTTTTATGAGGTGAAATACCTCAGAAAATTTTTGAATAAAACAAATGAAGCTATTTCCGAAAAGGTAAGCGTATCGTAAGTGCATCACGCCTGTGCACGATTTATCAAAGTTTCAGTCCAAGTAACAATCTATAGGATTACCATTTTAAAGAAAGATACTCACTTTTCAAAACTGATGATTGACATAATAAGTATCCCAAACAATTTACACGTTGTCAAATTCGATAGTCCAATAATAAAAAATCTAGAGTAACTAAGGATATAGTAAATGGCAGAAAGGGGTAAAAAAATTGTCGTCGGTTTTGTGCTGCGATACATCTACTTGATTCTCAATTTAGCTCTGGCTTTTTTTATGATGCCTTTCATTTTACACCATTTAGGTGATCGGATGTATGGCTTATGGGTTTTATTGGGCTCATTTACGGGATTTATGGGGTATCTCGATTTTGGTTTGTCTCAAACAGTTTCACGATTTGTGGCCCGAGCTGTAGGAAGGAAAGAACCTTTGGCAATAAATCAAATTGCGAACACCTCATTAATTATGTATTTAGGCCTAAGTGTGATTGTTCTGATTGTCACTGTTCTGCTAATGATCGGAGCAAGTTTTTTTACGGATACGCCCGAGGATCTGCATATCGTTCGAGTGCTTTTTTTGTGTATAGGCACTAATTTGCTAATGAGTTTTCCGGCACGCGCTTTTTCTGGAATTATCAGTGCGCACCTACAGTATCAAATATCAGAAATGATTATGATAGCTGAACTTGTTATTCGCTATCTATTGATCTTTGTTTTCTTTCAGTTGGGCTACGGTATAATTGCATTGGGTGTGATTGTCTGTGTGTTAGGAATCTGCGCAAGTGTTGCGTATTTCATTTTTTCCTTTAAAGTCGACAGCAATCTGATTGTTAATCCGGGGAAGCATTTTAAAAGTTCGTTGGTAAGAGAACTGTTATCCTACAGCTTTTATGCTTTTGTCCGAAGGATTACAGGTTTATTAATAAATCGCACAGACTCTTTTATCGTATCCGGATTTTTAGGCTTAGCAGTAAACGCCCACTATGCAATACCTGTTGTACTAAATGCTCATCTTTCCAATTTTTTGAGCAGAGTTGTCCAGTTGATTGATCCTGTGTTTAGTCATGATGATGGTAAGGGCGACCAAATGGGAATAGAGCAAAAACTGTTTATATCAACTAAAATTATGGCATTTGTCGTGGTTTTTTGCTGCTCGATGTTTATTATGTATGGTGAACAGTTTATAACATGCTGGGTTGGCGAAAGTTATACGGATGCATATCCAGTGCTAGTCGTCCTCGCATTGGTTACGGTGATTAGTATCTTGTTAGAGCCTGCAGGAAGCATGCTTTTTAATACTTCCCACCACAAATTTCTTGCATTGGCAGGAACGATTGAGGGAGTGATAAACCTGGTTTTGAGTTTGATACTGGTTCATTATCTCGGTATGTTAGGAGTAGCTTTGGGTACTTTATTGCCTATCTTATTCGTTCGCTTAATATTGCAACCGGTATATATAGCCAAATGTACTAAAATATCTATAAGAAAATTTGTAATCGATGTGGTAGCGTGGAATATTGCAAAATCACTATTAAGTACTGTTCCAGTTTATTTGTTCATCAAGTCGTTGGCGACTGCACAATATTCTTCACTGTTTTTAGTAGGACTCATTCACCTCTTTATTTTCGCTGCTATCATATGGATGGTTGGATTTGAGCGACAAGAGAAGGAATATCTATTAGGATTTGTAAGAAAAAAGATTAAGGTATGACTGAAGGTTACTTAGTAGTTTTACAACCAAAGTTAAATAGAAGTTGTGTAGTTGTAGATGAAGTCGAAGAGCAAATGAGTAGTTGCCTGGAATGTAATCACAGTCTAGAAGAAAACAGTTTGCGCTTGAATTCAAAGGGCTTGCAGGTTGAGTAAAAGGGCATTTTCACTGCGTAAACGATATAGAATAGGCATGGAAAGGTAATAAGCCTTTACACGCATTTTCGCTTCAATCGCAAGCGTCGTTGTCGTCGGTGATTGAATGGCAACTTGCAAAAAGACTACCGAGCGTGCTGGTGTCGGGTGGGGTCCTACAATTACATTTAGAGATTAATTTATTATTTCGAAAAGTTCTTAAGGTCAAGTCACCATCAGAATTTAAACATAAAATTGCTGCTTGACGAAATTATACATGGGTCAAAAATATTCGTTAATAGTTTGAATCAAAAGAAAAACTTTCTACACAAAATATTTTTCCAAATACAAAATAATGAACGAATCAAAAATTGAAATGCTATGTTTTTTTCCGGGACCAACTTATCGTCCAGACGTAATTAATTTTCGTGGTCGTTTTGAGATGCTATCTGATAGATTCGCTGGTGAAGTTTACAGTCACTCGTGTAATGACAAATTTCAAGAGTTACCCATGGGGAATTTCAAATATCGTGGTTGCATAGTAGATGACAAAAGAAGGTTTTCCAATCTGAGAGCAAAATGCAAGATGCTGAGGCATTTTCTCAAGAATGCTAAAAATTATTATCGCAACAATGGAGTAGATGTAATTATCTGCTATGATCCTATTTTTACAGGTGTATTAGGAGCTTACCTCAAACAAAAGTTTAATTGTAAGCTCATTATTGAGCTTAATAATTCTAGTATGGAAAAGGCTATGACTATGGAGGGAAGTCAAGGCTTTAAAACCAAAGTAAAAATTTTAATTTCCAAGTTTCTAAGAAGTTATGCTTTAAAACGCGCCGACGGAATCAAAATTCTTGCAGAGAAGCAACGTGAATCTTTGCAGGAACCATTTCTCCAAAAAAGAATTTATTGTTTTCATAGTTTCGTACCGGATACGGTATTTTCTCAGAGCCCTAAGCGGCTTGATCCTGTGATACTTTGCGTAGGACACCCTTTTTATCGAAAGGGTGTTGATATTCTAACCAAAGCTTTTGAAAAAATTGTAGATGAAGTTCCAGATTTTGAGCTTCACTGTATAGGCTATCTTCTTGAGGATGAGGCGCGAAAACGACTTGGATCATGGCATGAACGAATCAAGTTTTTTAAACCAGTTTTTCACGAGGAACTTAGACCGCATTTCCTCAATTGTTATTGTTTTGTTCTACCTTCACGTGAGGAAGGCATGGGACGCGTAATTTTAGAGGCAATGGCTAGTGGTAAGGCAATTATCGGCTCTGATGTAGGAGGAATTCCCAAATTGGTTAAACACAACGACAACGGTTTTTTATTTGAAAGCGAAAATGTAGATGACTTAGCAGGTTGTTTGAAAAAAATACTGCAAAATCCTCAACTTGCTAAACGCATGGGAGAGCGCAGCACAGCGATTATTAAAGAAAAGTATTCTTGCGAAAAATATATTCATCATTTGAGCAAAATGATTGAGGAAGTTGTAAGTAACTAAACATCATTGAAAATCTATTCTCATGATATAGTCTATTGGATATTCATGTTTTGAACAGTTAAGATAATTTATGTTTTTATAAGCAATATTATGGCAAGTAGACTTAAAATTTTATGGATAACTCCAAAATGGACCTTGCCGGCAACAGACGGAGCTAGAATTGCTACTGAAAGGCTTATTAGTAATACAATAAAAGCAGGTGCAATTGTTGATTATATATGTATCTCTCCTAAGGGCGAAGAACGCGACGTGATGGCAATGGCGAGAAAATGGAAGACCAACGATATCAAGATTATTGAACGTTTTGCTCCCAAAAATAAAATTGGTAAACTCGTATATTATGGAATAAATTTGTGCTTTAATCCTTTTATTCCGTTAACGCTGAGCTCGTTTGCAAAATCTAGGATTAAGAATGATATCCAGAACTACATTAAAGATGAAGAATATGACTATCTGCTTTTAGACGGGTTGCATTTGGGCACAGTTTTTTTTAAGTCAGGAAAATTGGTTAAACCTGAAAAAATAAAACGTATTGTTTATCGTTCACATAATGTAGAGTCAGATTTATGGATCAAGGCTGCCAAAGAAGAAAACAATATAATCTCAAAACTAATTTTGTCTTGGCAATCTAAACAGATGATGAAGGTCGAAAAAGAAATTATTTCATCATCGGACATTATAGCAGCAATTTCAGAAGAAGATTTAAAAGATACCCAAAAGATGGTTCCTAATTCGCATGTATATCATGTGCCGTTGGGGCTAAATTTTAATAATCCACTGCCGAAGGCGAACAATTCCGGTGTGAAATTACTTTTTGTAGGAAGATTGGATTGGCCTCCGAATCGAGATGGATTGGAATGGCTTCTCAAATCAGTTTGGAGCAAAGTGATTGCTCAAAGAGATGACATAGAATTGACGATTGTTGGTTCTGGAAATAAAAGTTGGTTAAACAAATATAAAAATACTCCAAAGATTAACTTTATTGGTTTTGTAGATGATATAAAAAGTGTTTATCAAGAATGTGATTTTTGCATTGTTCCTATGCGATATGGGTCTGGGACAAGAATTAAGGTTCTTGAGACGTTTGCAATGGGACGACCTCTCATTAGTTCGAGCATGGGAATACAAGGAGCAGGCCTTCAGGAAAATGATTTCGTTTCTGCAGAAACTGAGAACGACTGGGTTGAGACGCTGATAAATATTAAAATTGATGCGTCGATAAACGAACGAGTGGAATCCGCAAGAAAAAAACTGATCGTTAAATATGACGAAGTTCAAGTTGGGGCAAACTTTTATAACTTATTAGTTAGTTCATTATAAACTGCATTTGTTTTATCTGCCCAGGATTCAGCACTATGATTCCTCAAAAACTGCTCTGATCGTTTTTTTGCCGCATCATTAAGGGATCGAAAATCTTTTATAGATGTTTCGATAGCGTTTTCTAAACTGGCAATAATTCCCGGCTCAACTAATTTTCCGTTGTCACTTACAAGTTTAGAAAGAGCACCTACATTACTTGCAATTATGGGAACGCCGAAACAAACTGCTTCTATTGCGGTAAGAGGAAATCCTTCTGTTAGCGAAGGCATGACTAGGAAAGAACATTCATTTAAATACTTATTTATGTTCTTGTGGAAGCCATGAAATTTTATTTTATCCTCAATGCGTAGTTTTTGAGTGAGTTGAATTAATTCATCTTTTTCAGCTCCATCACCCACAATATCTACAAAAACATCAAGCCTTTGAACAGCTTTAATTAGATTGCCACAAGCTTTTTCAGGCGATAGGCGGCCGACATATAGTAGCCTATTATTTGCTCTTGGTGTTCTGTTTATAAGAGATTTGTTAATAGATAGAGGGTTTTCAATTATGGATATTTTCGCTGAATCAACTCGGTGGTTGCTTAATTGGTCTCGCATGAATTCAGAAACTGCTACAACTCGGTCAGCTTTTCTCATAATTTGTCTCTCGACAAATTCATAACAGCGTACTTGCATCGTATGAGCGGTGACGCCATGGTGGGTTATTACGAATTTGATGTTTTTTCTTATTAAGTGTGCGTACAGAACTGCTTTAAAACCGTGAGCGTGTATAATTTTAGGCTTTGAGGCATCTATTTCGTTTTTAAGTTTTTTTAATAACTTAAAGTCAAATTTACCTCGGCAATCAAAAATTTTAAAACTTATATTTAAGTCTTTTAATTCTTGGCTGAATCTATACGTAAGTTCAGGCACTCTTGTTTCTCGAATGATCCAGACAGGACATTTCACATTCTGCTTTTGGAGTTGGTTTAGCCCGGTGAATAATACCTTTTCTAATCCACCAATTGGGCCTGGCACAACCAATTGAACGTATTGACAAGGGTCATGGTTACTTGAGGTAACCGGTAAAAAGTGTTTCATACTCTTATGTGTGTAGGATTGAATGTTTCAATAAGATCTCTGTAAAGGTCTTCATAGGCTTGAACCGTCCTTTTTAAAGTAAAGTTAGTTTCTATATGAGTTTGTCCATTCTTTGCATGTAATATCCTTTTTTCATCATTGTATAGCAAATCGAGTAGAATGCCTGGCCAGGATTCGGGTTTATTGGGAGTTAAAAGTTCACCTCCGCAAGATGTTTCAAGCAGTTTTGTGTGTTCACCCACAGCTGTGACGGCTACAGGGCAGCCTACGAGCATTGCCTCGAGTAAAGACACAGAAAGCCCTTCGCTGCGCGACGGCATGACGAATAAATCCATCATTCTAAAGAAAGGAATGCAATTTTTCTGAAATCCAGCAAATGTTACTTTGTCTGCAATATTCAGTTGTTCGGCCATATTGCGTAAATGTTTTTGTTCCGACCCATCGCCAACAAGTAAAAGGTGTAGAGGCTTTTTATTGACACACTCTCTGGTCAACTGAGCGAAGACAGGGAGGAACATGTCCCAGCCTTTTACACTTTCTAGTCTGCCTACAGATCCCAATATAAAGGCTTTGCGAGGAATATTATAATTTTGACGCAACTGTTGGATTTGTTCTTCAGATACTGATACTTTATTTTCAACTCCGTTTGCTATGAATTCCACTTTTTCCAGGGGAATTCCGTGTGTTCTACTAATATCTCGCGTGATTTCTTCAGACACTGCAACATATTGACCTGTGAAACGGCTTAGTATGCGGTTGCGGATAATTGATTTTATCCCTTTATCTCCCAAACTAATTTTTCCGTGTTGGGTATGTAAATTGGGAATATTAATCGGATGAGCAGCTAATACAGCATATTGATTAGCTGCCGTATCATGAGAATGAATCACTGCGATATTCAAATCAAGTAGTAGTCGGGATAATCGTTTGACTGCTTGTCTATCCCACGGAAATTTAGACCGTTTTGCATTGACGCAGTGTATAGAGCCACCCTGGAATCCATGAGCGAGTGCTCCGGGTCTGTCTAGACAAATTATATGTGTCGAGTTTCTTAGGTGTCGATTGCGATAAGCAGTCCAACGCATGACCAAATTTTCCAGTCCACCATTTTCCAAGGAAATGACCAGATGAGCTGCGGGAAACGTAGGTGATGATAATGAATGAAAAGGTTCCATTGTCCTGATGTGAAGTTATTTACATTTATACTGTTCTTGAGATCAACAAGTAGACTAAAGAACTAAATTCAAAAAGATTATACTCAAATAAATAGAGATCATATTGATGATACACAGTCCAAACCAGCTTAACCAATGTAGAGCGGTATTTATGTGGCAATATTGGTTTGTTGCGACAGGGCCAATTGTTTGACTCACCACATTGTAGCAAGCAGCTGTCATAGCAAAAAGTACATAGTTGGGTAGAACGTAGGCACGCGAAAGGAAGAAACCTGCTGCACTGCTACCAACTATCCCTGCTATCATACAATTCATCCAGACTATCAGAGCAGTCTCCTGCTTACTTTCAGGCAAAGCCTTAGATATTCGCAGCATCGAATAAATCGCAAATATTAAGGCAGTGATCCAAAAAAAATATCCCAAAATACCGATCTCCGCATAAGCTTGCACGAATGAATTGTGCACTGCTTTGGCGCCGGTTGTATATTCCCTGACCCTACGATAACCGACCCCGAAGAGCGGATTTGACTTGAACGCATTGGTGGCTTCTCCCCAAAAATCGACTCTGTGTGAAGAAGACGTATCTACTACACCTCCACGCAAACGAGCTGGTGCGAATGCGAAAAACGCAACTGCACCGAAAACAGCAATTACAATGAAAGAACGAATGGAAAAAAAAGAACGAAAGGTAACGAAAATAGCGATTGTCATAGCGATGAAGCCCCCACGCGATTCTGTTGCATAAACGCCTAAAATAAGGATAATCAGTTTCAAAGAATAAATTACTCTAGCTAAAAAGTTGCGGAAGCGAATCAACATGAAAAAACATAAAGGCAGTGTTAAAACAAGAAGTTGAGCTGCATCATTTGGATCTCCAAAAATGCCGTAAAAAGCAGCTTGAATGACATTACCACTGCCTCTGACATCGCCAATGTTGCGTGATAGCGCTTCAGCATTACCAAATCCTCGACCGGTTTCATGCAACAGTACGCAGTGCAAAGCTATAAACGAACTCATAGCAACAACTAAAACAGTGAATATTTCTATTCGTTTGATTGAGTTAAGATTTACCCAAATTACAATAAAAGTAAGGTAAACTTTACCGAAGTCGGAAAATGCATCGACTGCCTCTGCAAAATGAAAGTTGGCTATGTTAGATACGCTTATGCTTATGAATAGGCCGGTCATAATCAGCCACCAGGGTTGCCTAATAGAGGGTAGCTTTAGTTTTCCGAAAACTAATTCAAACATGGTTAAGCCTATAGCGAATAATTGGGTAATTAGGATTGGACGTAGTGGGGCTAATTCTAAAAATGCCCATTCTTGTGGGCGAATAAGAAGGAAAAATAGGTATATACAAGTGAATAAAAAGGCCATGACTGACGCTATTTGATAGTGTCTTTTCTATTCTTAAACAATGATATCCAAAAACCGCTTCCCCAGCTTAGATGCATGACTACAAAAGCACTTATAATTCCCGGTAGCAATAAAAGCGAAGTGTTCTTGGAAGATAATAAATACCCGATGGTAAGTGAGGTCAAGTAACCCATTGCAGCGATTGCAGCAATTGCCAGTGTGTAGGTCCAACCGAGAAAGATGCTAAACAGTGCAAGTAATCCACTTAACAGCAATGCAAATACAATCGCGGGTGGAGCCATTTGGCGCAGGCGCAGGCTATCGGGATAATTGCGTAGCATGATTACTTTCCAGTAACCGTAATTAAAATATTGCTTGGCTAGGGCACGATAACTGCCTCTGGAGAAATACTTACAACGAATGGCAGGATCGAACCATATTCGGCCTCCATTCTTTTTTAGTCGTGTATTCCATTCGTAATCTTCATTGGCCATAAGGTTCTCGTTGAAGGGCCCGTTGCGCCGGAAAGTCTCTCGAGTGAAGGAACCAAAAGCGACCGTATCGACCAATCCTGCTTCGCTGCCGGAACGATATTGAGCACCGCCTGACCCGAGTAGGTTGGCTGCTGCTACAGCGATACAGCGTGCGACATAGGAATTGTTAATTGGCTGAATATCTAAAAGACCCCCAACATTTTCTCCTTTGCCTTCAATCAAATTACGCACGCATAGCGAAATGTAATCATGTGCTGGAATTGAGTGCGCATCCATGCGTATAAGAAAATGTCCTTTTGCAGCTTCGAGCCCCTTATTTAAGGCATAAGTAACGCGTTTTTTTGGATTATCGATGATGCGAATATTTAAGTCTGAATGTTCACGAGCAAACGATTTTATCTTTTGTCGGGTGTCATCCGTGGACATACCATCTACTATGAGCACTTCAAGCGACGATCGTGGGTAGTCTTGTTTGTAAAGGGAATCGAGTAAACGTTCGATAATATGCGTTTCATTATAGCATGGGATAAATACCGAAACCAAACAGTTGATCGAATCGGACCTTTCACTGCAGTCATTCCCAATCGTGTGTGGAGTTGCCATTTTTCTGCTCGAAATTAACCAATACGTTTTTAACGGCTGCCCTTCATCAATAACGGCACCGTACTGAGAATGATTTGCAAATCCAGCCAGATGGAATGATGTTTAATATAAAATAAATCAAACTGTAGCTTACGCTTAGTGCCTTCAATAGTATCGGTATATTGATAGCGGATTTGTGCCCAGCCAGTCAGGCCGGGAAGCACCAGGCAGCGCCATTCATACAGTGGGATCGATTTTTTCAGGTCTTCCACGAATTCAGGACGTTCAGGACGGGGGCCGACAAAGGACATGTCGCCTTTGAGAACATTCAACAATTGCGGTAATTCATCGAGCCGTGTTTTGCGCAGGAAGGCACCCAGGCGAGTGACACGCGGGTCATTCTTTTGCGCCCACTGGGCACCCGCGGCTTCGGCATCGCTGCGCATCGTGCGAAATTTATACAACTTGAAGGGTTTGCCGAGAAAGCCCATGCGCGTTTGGCTGTAGAAGGCCGGGCCCTTGCTGTCGAGTTTGATGAGCAGGGCAATAATCGGGAAAAATGGCAGTACCAGCAGCAGCACACCCACGGCCACGCTGAAATCGATCATGCGTTTGATAATGGCTGCAGCATTTTGCCCGGGTAAGAAAAAGTCAGCAGTGTGCCAGTGCAGGTTGCGATAGCTCAAGGGGATTTCGCGATGAAACAGCTCGATAAAGGCACCTAAGTTGAGCACATCAATGCCGGCAAAGGGGAGGCGCTCAATCGTCTGCGAAATCAGTGGGCTCATCTCTTTGTCGTAAACAGAAATGGCGAACTCAGTACCCGTTGTTTGTAGAAACTGAATAAACGCGTTGGGATCCTCAATAACAACGGTCTTAAAATCACTGCTGATAGCATCAGCGTCGGTAGAGTCCTCGATACCGATACACACCACTTGGAAGTGAGGATCGGTTTTAAAGCGCTCAACCAACTCGGCGGTTTGTTCGTTACAACCAAAAAATGCGACTTTGATCGGGTGATTTTTCAAATACCATTGATAGCCGATCCTGCAGAAGACAACACCTAAGATGGAAAGGCCGATAGTCATCACGGTTACGTAACGGCCTAAATGGTGGAAATACACCAGGTTGACCGCAATGTACAGGATCAGATAGGCGATGACACTGCCCTGAATGCTGGCAAATGTAATCTCATAGCGCGTGAATAAGTGCTCAATGCGGTGCGTGTTCAGTCCACACAAGCGGATCGATATTACGAACAAACTCGCATAGATGATGGCTAGCAGCGACTCGTTGAAGGAGGAATAAAAATCGCCATGGGGCGACAAATTAAACCCCAGCCAAAGTGCGCTGTAGGCAATGCAAAAATCAATGATGACCCATTGCCAACCCGATTTGGATTTAAGGATGTGTTTAAGCTCTATTGGAGATTTCATAGCGACTGACGTTTCTTGAAAAAAAGGCCTTTAGTGACTGATGACGACGGCCCCGATAGGCGCGGCTGTGCGATATTGTTTGTACAAAGTGGCGACGATCGGGAAGAGAACACCTTTGACTAAAACACAGAAAACGCCGAAAAACAGCCCGACTACAGGGCCAATGGCAAGTAGTTTTATTTTATTGGGCGCAATGGGATTTTCCCAAATGTAGGGTTCCTGGATGGTGATCAGCGTGAGGTTGTCGAGTGAGCCGGCGTTGGCCAATATGCGTTGATAAACCATATCATACTTGCTCTGTAATTGGGCCTCCTGCCGCTTGAGCAGAATATACTGGTTCTTCTTGTCCGTGGTGAGATTGGTTTTTTGCTGGAGTTCGTTGATGACGTTTTCCAGGGAGGCCTCTTTGCGTTGCAGTGCCTGATAACGCGCTTGAAAACGGCGCACTGCGATTTCCAGTTTTTTGTCCAGACTTCTGCGTAACGCATCCATTTGCTGTTGCAGTTCCTGCATTTTAGGGTGGGTGGTGCGGAATACTTCGAGACGCTTGGTATACTCGTTTTCCAGAGTCGCCAGTAAGTCTTCCTGCTGTTCCCAACTCAGAGTTGTCTGCGAAGACAGCGGAACATCATTCAAAAAAATGCTTTCCTGCACGTCCTGTTCGGCGATATTCACTTGGTTTTGACTGGCATAATCCAACAGGAACTCACGGATGTACGAGTCCTGGTTCACGGCCAGGTTTGCCCGTATCGTCGCGATATCAGTATCGATGATCTCGCGGTATTGGTTCTCTAGAATCGAACGTTCAACTTGAATGGACTGTAGACGGCCCAGCAAATTATCGAGCAGTTCGTTGTGTTTTTCTTCGCGCTCCTGAGCGATGAGGATCTGGTTTTCTGTTTCAAAATGTTCGATTCTTGCTTTCACCTCGCTGAGCTTAGATTGAATCCGCATCTCCTCGAAATGCAGGCCGGAGAGGGCATTTTCGTTGACTTGTCTCAATTCATTTTGACGGTGGTTACGATAGGAGCCGAGAATGCCCTGTAAGTAGTCCATCGCATATTCGCGATTGCTGGAGTCTACATACAAATCGATCATACTTTTAGAACGACTGACGGTTTTGATTTGGAATGGCACTTCCATTTCGTCCTCTGGTAAACGGTTTTCCCATTTTGGTCGCAACTTTGCCTGCAGATCGTTGTGGAAAATTTTACCGGACATGATGATGATATGGCGGTTGGCTTCGCTCTCTAATTTATCGTATTCATTCAAGCGGCCGTCATCGCGGAGACGGTTTTCTTGAAACACTTCTACTCGGGCAGCTGCGCGATAGACATAGGGAGCCGACTTAGCATAAAAGTAAGCTAACAATGTAAATAAAATGACGGTCAGAGCGAGCAGTCGCCAGCGACTCAGCATAAGCGCGACGAGTGCTATCGGATCAAACGAAAAGGCCGGCAGCTTTGATTTGGTCGTCGGTTCGGGAGCATTTGTTTTGGGCTCTTCAACGGTGGGTTGCGTGCCAGGTAATCGCATGGGCTCTATAAGTAAAGGTTGCGGAGAATGTTTTAAAAGTTAATAAATTTCTGCGGGACGATGATCATGTCACCGGAGTTGAGTTTGATGTCATCTTCAAGGAAGCCTTTTTCGACAATTTTGCTGGCATCCACTATCTGGACACTGCGTTTTTCCCCTTGGTAACGGATGACCTTGACTTCACTGCCTTGGGCAAACTTGTTGAGACCTCCGGCTTTGAAAATTGCCCGCATCAGGGTGGCCTCCTCGCCGGGAGCAAACAATTGAATGCCGGGAAGGTTGACCTGGCCGACGACGATCACTTCACGCGGTGCAGTTGTCAGTAGTTGACTATCGTCGTTCTGGTTGATGCCTGGGATGTAGAGTTCGTCGCCAGCATAGAGATAAGTGGCGTCGTCTTTCGAAATATTACTGAAGCTTTGGCGAATATCAATCGGTTCATTGGTTTGTTCTTTGCCCTGATTGGCCCGCAGGATGTAGGCGCGTTGTGGATCGGACCAGGTGGTGAGCCCTTCAACCGCAGCCAACGTCTGGGGAATGGATATGCGGCCAGCGCTGGTCAGTTGAATGGCACCGGGTTGTTGCACTGCCCCGTAGACGTGAACGAATCCCGGAGCTTGTTTGGTGATGCTGACGCTGAGCGTGACCTTTTTATACAACTTATCTAATAGTATGCGTTCAAGATTCGTTTTAAGGGCGCGTATCGAGCGATCGGCAGCCTGGATATCTCCCACATAGTTTAACGTGATGAAGCCGGAGTCATCGACAGCGCCGCGAAATTTAAAGTCCTCGTCTTCCAGGAGCAGAATTTGCAACTCGTCGCCGATGCGAATAATCGTGTTTTCATCGCCGAGTGCAGGGTTGCGCGTAGACGCCTGTGTATGGCTGACGAAGAGTGTTAAAAGAATCAATAATGGAACGCCTCTGTAGCACATAATCGGACACTGTAATGGTTAAGAATTTTGGTTAGGCGATATAAAAATAAAAAAATTTAATAAATTAGAGTGAGCAGCCTATTCCTGAAATTCTTACATGTTTGGTCAAAATATTTTCATTTCGACTGCTGACTATCCAATGAAAATTACATGTTTCCAAATTTTTAGAAATTATAGCGTAAGCCGATTTCGGTCAGGTGTTGTTGATATTCAAATTCAGCGAATTTGGACTTGTAGACATTGTTGTAGGTGTAGCTGGCAAACAGCGTGAAACGTTCTCTGAAATCAAAGCGTGGTTCAAGGCGCACGCTTTGCTCGTAATAGACGTTGCCAGCGTCGGACTCCCGGGTGCGTGACCATTGATATGCAAGGCTGAGATTTAACCGTTCGTGGACGAAATAATTCAGAGTGTAACCAGCATTGATTGTTTGTTCGAAGTCAGCTGGAGTGGGATCGGCAGGGTTTACTGGATCGATGGTGGTCGCTTCAGAAGGTTGATAACGATGACTTGCATTGAAACGATGGGTGATAAAGGCGCCCGTGTTGAAATTCAGGAAACCTTCAGCGTAAACACTGGTGGATTGATTGTCCGTGGCCCCGGGACGTTCATTATTCTGCGCATCCAGGTGATTTACCGCTAAAAAAAGTCGGGTGGTGAGTCCCGTTTGATTGGAAAAAGTGAGTTGTGGTCCAATTTGATACTGATAAATATCATTGCGAAAGTCATCGATGTAGAGGTAGCTGGCTAAATTCGTCAGAACTCCTAAGAGCATGGAATCGTTTAACTCTGAATCGATACCGGCAGAGATACGGTGGGTGTAATAACTTTCTGGGGCTTGCGCCTGCACCTGTTGCGACTCACTGAATGTATACCCAAAGCTGTAGTCACTGTTGAAACGCGTATGCGGGGTCAGGCGTTGCGCATAGCGCACTGCACTAGAATTTTCAAAACGCCTGTAGGACTGAGCGGAAGCTTGCCTGTTACTCGTTTGGATAGAAACTGAATCGATATTGGCGGAAAATGCGTTGGAGAGCGTCAAGATTGCATCGTTGCTTAAATAAACATCCAGATCCACGCTGGCTGCAGAGTCGTCTAAACCGCTCACGGTAAACCCGTCTTCACCTTCACCTTCCAGGTAAAAATCGTAGCCAACATCGATCCCTGTTGACAATTCGAGACTTGGACTGATGGGCCAGTACATGTCGACGGTCAGGGAGGGACTGACAGCAAAACTCAGCTCTTCATTTGTATTTTGGCGTCTGAAGTTGCTGTCCCAGATAAAATCGATACCGGTGGCGAAATTGAGCCGTATTTCCCGTAAAAGTATATTGTAATGCCGACTGGCAGGATCGGACTGCGCCTCACTCAGGGCGATTTCGCCATGCGCTTGACTGTAGAACAGCAATGCGAACAGCACATGAATACAGACACGGTGTTTCATGTAAATTATCCATTTGCCAAATGCAGGTGGCGGGTTACAGACCCACCACCTGCGCAGGAATACCTTTAAGCTAAACCATTCAAGCAAGGATGAGATCCGCATCCAATATGCTTTCCAGATTCGCTCGAAGATCTGTTTTTAGCGGCTCAAATCCTAAAAACTTCCGTGCTTTGGAAATATCAGCAAGTGAATGGCGGATATCGCCAGCCCGCTCGGTTTTAAAGACAGGAGATCCGAGGGTACCCGTAATCGCACCCAGGGCTTCCACCAGGTCCAGCAAGGACGTGGCTTTTCCCGTTGCGACATTGCAGTTGAAAAACGGCAGTTGAGTGGGCACCGTCATTGCTTTCAAGTTTGCCTGCACCACATCTTCAATGTAAACAAAATCACGGGTTTGCTGACCGTCCCCAAAAATAGTGGGTTGCAGGCATTTTTTTGCACAGTCAACGAATTTTGATATAACACCCGAATAAACAGAATTCGGGTTTTGGCGGGGGCCATAAACGTTGAAATAACGCAAGGCGATGCAGTTCATTTTAAATTGTTCCGCGTAAGCCTGAAGATAATATTCACCGCCAATCTTGACCGAGCCGTAAGGGCTCAGTGGCTCTGGAAGCATCATTTCATTCTTCGGTAACTGTGGGTTGTTACCATAGATCGCTGCCGAAGATGCATACACCACACGCTTGCACCCATTTTCGCGAGCTGCTTCCAAAACATTCATTGTTCCGGTGTTATTAATACTGTGGTTATCGCGTGGCCGTTCGATCGAGTCAAAAACCGATACCAATGCAGCTTGATGGAATACACCATCGCAGTTTCTGGCCGCAAGGAGGCATGTTTCCGCATCGCGTATATCGCCCTCGATGAATTCGATTTCCGCGGCAATGTGCGCCAGGTTACTGCAACTCCCGGTAGATAAGTTGTCGAGAACGCAAACTTCATGGCCGTTGTGGAGGAGTGCCTCCACTATGTGGGATCCGATAAAACCGGCTCCTCCTGTTACTAGATATTTCATAGCTGTAGTTTTTATTAGTAGTTAGATTGTAAGCTGATTTTGAAAAACGACTGAATTGGTGAATCTACACAAAAGCTGGACCAGGATGTTCGAACAGGAATGTGAAAATTGCTTTTCGCCCTTGTATAATAGGTTTTCATATTAATTGGTTTGACCTCAGTGGTTGTTAAGGCCGCGGATTATTTGAAACACTGTCATACATGCAAGTAAAATTTGATATTAAATGCATTTAAAGTGACACTTTGGTCCAAACATCCCAAAAAGGTGATTTTAATCCTGTAAAGCCCCTAAGTTAGATGTAGGATAAACGCTTAAAGTGCTGTAAAGAAAGGGTGAGTCCTGTTTGAGCAAGGTGTTGAATGGGATGCTCGAAGGGTCGATTATTGGTCAGTACTCCCATCCCCTTACCAATTTGGGTGCCCGTTTACGGGTCACGGTAAGCGGCAGGCCCGTTGGTTCAGTATTTACGACTACAGTTTCGAGAACCATCATAACAGCTTGCGAATATTGGCTCATTGATCCGCGGCATTTCGCAAGCGAAAGCCCAACAAAAAAACAGATCCCTGCATCCCCTTGTAAACGTAGGGTGCCCGTTTACGGGTCGCCGTAAGCGGCAGGCCCGTTGGTATACAGTCGCGCGCGGTGAGAGGGTAAACAGTGACGATTGGTAAATGATCTGCAATCTGACGACAGACTGGTAGCTTCCATGCGCATCCGTGCTGATCTCGAAGATGCTGTAGTATCAGTTGACATGAGTGGTGTTGATTTTATTCCTGCCAATGAAAGCATCCAAACCATCCGAATTTTAATCACTTATCATCTTATCATCTTATCATCTAGTTGACTGATCATCTCACTCACTTTCAATGCGATCTCGGGCTTGCTTCACCAGGTTGGCATCTGCGCAATTAAAAAAACATCCTGCAATCAATGTTTTCTGGCGGTACCACCAAATCGCAAATCGAAGGTTATCCGGGTCGTTTTCAATGCAGCAGTCATCTGCGTCGCTTATGTTTCCCAGTAAAATAAAAGGGCGTTGAAACAAGCTGAATGTTTGTTCTGGAATGCCTGGATAAAGGCTGTGTCTTTTACCCATCATTTGCAATGCGCAGTACGCGCCTTGCTGGTAGGCAATGTCTGCTGATTGTAGGCTGTAGTGTTGCCAGGAAATCTGGTCATGGGTGTAGGCTACTTCTCCGGCAGCCCACACACTGTCCCAACAAGTCGTCAGATTCTGATCGACTCGAATTCCTTTCGAACTGTCTCCACGGGTGGGTTCTCCCGATATAAAGCTAAGATCGGGTTGCGTGCCTTGCTCGACAAAGATAATATCCGTTTCCACCTGTTCGCCATTCGACAGTTGTAAGGACTTAACTTTCTTTTGCCCGCTGGTCTCAGTGATGTGTACTCCGAAGTAGGCTTCTACTCCATTAGTGATCAACAGAGCTTGCATCGTCTCTGCGCACTGAGGGGGCAGGATATTTTGCAAAGGGTGGGGGGCTTCAGCAATCATCGTTACGTTATGCCCCTTGTCGCGTAAATAACTGGCAATTTCTAAATGGACCATTTGAGAGCCAATAAGAGTGACTTTACGAGAGGAGCTTGCTTCGAGTAGTGTCCGGAGAAACGTATCGAGCGTGTCCCGATAATATACATTTTTAAAGTGCGGGGGTAAGGTCTGCGAGCGGATCGGCTTCGAGCCGGTGGCCAATAGCAGGTGATCGTAATTAAGAATGACACCGTTGTCCAAGTGCAGCACGCGTTGGTAGGTGTCTGTATCAAGGATGTTTGTATTAAAATATGTTTTAAATCCGTGCTCTGCAAAGAAGTTGGTAGAGACATCCAGTTTCGAGGCAATATCGCCACTGTTGGTTGAACATTGCTTCAGCGCTGAGGTAGCTTCACTTCCAAGACCCTTGTTTGCGCTGACGATTGCCAGTTGACCTTCGCCGTGACCCGCCTGCTCGGCAAAGGTTCTTACAGCGCCACAAGCGGCTGCACCACCACCCACAATTACGTAAGGATATTTATGAGTAGTAATGGTAGAATGTGTATCTGGCTCAAGTGTTTGACGGTCGTTCATGGTGATTCCCTCCAACAATAAATGTACGCAGCAGAGTTAAAAGGTGTATGCCAATGCACTGGGGCATTTGCTGGTCAGTTTTTGTTTAGTTGAGTTTATATTCAACTCAGGTTCGAGCAGCGTAAATGCCATTTATAAAAAATCAGGTATCTGCTCGGTTCTTCAGATTTTAGTTACTCCCTGGCGATCAGCAGGGTTTTTAAGGTTTGGCCAGTGTTTGAGGTCCTCACTGTGCAGCTACTCAATATGGAGTTCTCAAATGCGGCATCATGTAAAATGCATGCTATCCACCGAGTGAAAGGATTCTATTTGCACGATCGTGTAAATGGCATTGAAAGGATATAGTTGGTGGCAGGAGCGTTCAAACGCAACTCTTTGAATTGCGGTAACTGCTTTTTTCCTTTATTTAAATGCAAGGCTGACTGGCGGAGCAAGCGGAGAGCACGGAGGCCGCACATGGAAACTCCTGGCTTGTAGCCCGAATCTATCTACCAGAGTCGCAGCAGAATGGTTCATGTCTGGAAAATAGCAGTGCCAAACGCAGCCATGCGGATACGGCTGGGGACACACCCTGCAAATTTGCATGGCAAGTTACGTGCTGCTATGTTCGGTCATGGGCGATTATGCTCGATAAGTGATGAGTGATTCGGGCTAGCTCTTAACTTGCAATAATTTTCAGTTGGTTGGCATCATTTGTGCAACTATCATTAATATGGCTGACAGTTTAAAAGTTGAAAACATAAGTTCACGAACAGTTGCCGTGTTAGCAAATGACGGCAAATCGTTTGTCACCGTATCCGCAGAACAATGGGACGAAATTGAGAGACGATTGCTTCATCGGAACGTGTCTTATCAAAAAATGGTCGACGGAACTGAACAACTGCCCACGCATACTTCACCGGTATATATTTACCAGACAAATTTGGGTCGGGCAGAACTGGAAAAACTGTTGGGTTAAATGTGGCTACACGTGAATCGGTTGTCGCATCTATCGCAATCAGCAAATTTTGAAAGGAAAGGTTAAAAGTGTTAGCGAGTATCAAAGCATTTAAGCATTTTTCACTGTCAGCGGTCGATGGGGACATCGGCAGTGTTAAAGATTTTCTGTTTGACGATCGTGAGTGGCAAATCCGCTACATGGTGGCTGAAAGTGGCAACTGGCTGACGGGCAGAAAAGTGCTGATTGCACCGCATTCGTTGGAACGTCCTAACTGGGAGGCAGAAAAATTTCCGGTGACACTCACGAAAGAGAGCATTAAGGAAAGCCCTCGAATTGAGGAAGATGCGCCGGTTTCAATGCAGACTGAGATTGCCCTTTCAGAGTTTTTTCACTGGCCCTATTATTGGAATGCGGGCCTGTTCTCAACACCGGGTGTCTACAATAACCCGGATGGTCCAGAAGAAATTCAGGCGCGGATGGAAGAAATGAATCCACATCTGCGTTCCGCGAACGAGGTTGTGGCATATTCTGTGCAGACCAGCGACAACTGTTTGAGTAAAATAAATGATATCATGATTAAAAGTGACGAATGGCACGTTCGTTATTTCATTGTCGACACCGGGGAGTGGTTACCCGGTAAAAAAGTTTTGTTAACACCCGACTCAATCAAGGATATTCGTGCACCTCAACGGATCGTGGTTATCGATTTGAAGAAAGCAGAATTAGAGCAGCTTCCTGAGTATCACCCCGATCAACCCATTGGCGGAGAGTTGCAATATCATCAATGATATGTTGCAAAGTTTCTAGAGGAAAATAAAGCAAACCAGTAAAATCTCTGTTCACATCCATGAACAGTGTGTTTGCAAGGTATTCCCTGCACATCAGGCAGTGTTGAGTGGTTAATCGTATATCTCAAAAATCCAAGGGTTGATAAAGTGTGGAAGCTCTCCCTTTAGGTTTACGGGATGTGCAAGCTGTGGGGTGCTCGTTTACGGGTCAACGCAAAATGCCGGTTGCGCCATATTCATCGACTATATTTCGCAAGCCAACACACCTCGTAAATTTTTGCTCATCGATTCCGCGGTATTTCGCAAGCGAAAGCCTTAGAAAACAGGCATCCCCATCGATTTCACATGCGTGGGGTGCCTGTTTACGGCCTTCACCTGCCTTCAGCGCAACAAGTGCGGAAACTTCAATGACAACAAACAACCAGTAGTTGTTTATGCTTCGATAACTACCTTTTCAGAATTCGGAACGCAACAACACAACAGTGCATAATTGTCTTCGGGAATGCCGGAGTGTCCATCCGGATACGTGATTTCACCCTCGACTATCTTTTGTTGGCAAGCGGTGCAATTACCCTGTCGGCAGCCGTAATCCAAATCTAAACCGTGTTGCTCTGCGAACTCCAGGAGGTTGTCACAATTAGAATCCCATGGGTGGGTGACTGCGCTTTTGACGAATTCTATTTTTTGCATATGTTAATGTTGGTTTGATTCATTGTGTAGTGAGTGGATCAATACTCTCCACTCGGTATGACCTTTAGTTTTGAATAAATTTCGTTGCTGCTCAAACCTTTTTCGGCATTATACCAATCATCCTCTGCCGTACCATCAATCCCTTTGCGGCGACGTTCTTCTGCCAGAAAGTAAGCGCGGGTGCGAATATCCTCGGCCGATGGTATCGAACGGTCTCCCGTATACGTTTGCTGCTGTGAGGACGAAGGAGCCGGGTCATCCGCATCCAGTTTGTCACCGTGATTGAGTTTTTGAGGAGCTGCCTGAGTGGCTGCGGTTTGCTCTGGAATGTGGGTAGACTCTTCTTTTCCATCCAGCTTGTCGCCGTGGTTGAGTTTGCGAGGAGGTTGTTTGGCTGTCTGGACCTTATTACTGTTGTCTGACTTGGTTTTTGATTGCATATCTATTTGCCTTTCTAATTTAGAGTATTCAGTTTTTTTTACGGATTAAAGGGGGATTTCACTTGTGGGGTGCCCTGGCATATCGCGCGCGAGTGCGCTCATCCCTCTGACTCGCTTTTAGAACAGTGTGCAAGCCCCTTGGCATGAATTAAATCCATCATCGTCAAAATACCGACTAGCTGATCGTCGCGATTAAATACCAGCGCTTTGCTGAAACCGGTGCGAATCATGGTGCGAATGGCAGTTTCTATCGTTTCGCGCTGCCGTATGTGAGGCAGTTGAATTGGATATAGGGTTTTAATTTTTAACGATCCTTCTTTTGTGGTTGTATGAAATTTGTGATAAATGGTGTCTTTTTCAATTGCGCCGGAGACATTACCCTCATCGTCAACGACTGGATAGCAGCTATGCGGTCGTCGTTTAATGGTTTGCAGTGCGTCTTCGACAGCACTGTTTTCATGCAGCGTGATTAAATGAGTGGTCATAAAATCCGCGACTGAGCTTTGTAGAATTGCCGACGGCATTTTTCGCAAAATTTCGTCCAATTTTTTCTGGGGCAGGTAGACGGTTGAATTTCTCTCTAACATCCATTCGAACGACGGTAGCGATTGAAATACCTGCGTGAATATACTGGCACCGATCACGACCAGTTTGCTGGGCTCGCCAGCGGTGGCATCAAATTGCCAGATTTTATCTTCCATCAAGGCTCGTTGACCAAAACATTCATTGGGTAAGACCGTTTTGAGCAGCTTGCCGTTCTCAAAGAGGTCAATACAACCCGATTTTACGATGTAAAAAGAGCGGGCAGGATCTCCGCGGTTAAACAATGTATCTCCAACTTCCAGATGAATTTCCTGTAATTGTTCTGAGTGATGCGGATTGAGCAAATTAATATCACGCGGGAAAAATACCTCGAGTGTCCAGTCAAGAAGCACCCGTATTTTCCGATCCCAGCCGGGCAATTTGCCCAGATAAATGGTCCGCCACAGCCACCAGGCAAAAAACCCAGAGAACTTGAAGCCAAAAATGTTGGCCACCGCATCGTGATGACCCAGTGAGGCCAACTCCCCCATCCCCTTAAACGTGAATGGCAGTGTCGCTTTCCCCTGCAGCGTGCGCGCAATGTTGTGGCCAATCAATTTGCCCTGACGCATGGCGAATTGAGCATTCGGTGAACAAAATTCTGTATCCGAGATAGGAATGGCCGCGCAGTCGCCAGCCGCCCACAGATCGTCTGCATGTGCGATAGAGCAATCCTTTTGCGTCAAAATACGGCGGTGCGCTGTGTCTAAATGGTTATCCTTGCACAATTGAGTGACCAGCGGATGCGGACTGTTGCCGATAGTCGAAATCACTGTATTTGCTTCGATGGTTGTTTGATTGCTCAAAGTGACTTTGTTGGCAGTGACGGCCTCAACGCGTTGGCTTAAAATGATTTTGACGCCTCTTTTTTTCAGCTTGGCCTCGGTGTATTTTCCCAGATCCTGACTGAGGGTCGGGAGTAAGTGAGACTGACTGTGCACCAAGGTGACCCGACAATCTCGAATATCAATGTTTTCGTAGAAATCATCCACCTCGTACAAAAGGTCAATGATTTGCCCGGCAAGCTCCGCACCCGAATAACCACCCCCGACAATCACAAAGGAGAGCAGCCGTTTCTTGGTAGATGCATCCTGCGCCCAATTCGCTTCTTCCAGGCGACTGATTAAGGTCGAGCGCAGGTGGATGGCATCGCCTACATTTTTCAATAGATAAGCGTGCTCCTGCATGCCCGGTATTTTACTCAGATTTACCTTTGCGCCGAGAGCTAATACCAGGTGACCATAGTGCAAGTGGATGTCCTCCGTAAAGTCTCCCGTGCTCATTTTGAGCGTGCGGTTGCCCAGGTCAATGGCCGTTACCTTCGCTTTGTAAACATCCACATCTTTGCACATTTTACGCAGAGGATTCACCACGTGGCGCGGTGACAATGAAGCTCCGGCAACCTCCGGCAGCATTGGTTGAAAGACCATGTGGTTTTCCTCAGCGAGCAAAGCAATTGTTTTTTGTTGCAGGTGCGGCACCTTGCTCAGCATCTTGCGCAGCGTTCTGGCGCAGTAAACACCTCCAAAACCACCGCCTATAATTGCGACATCCACACGATTGTGTTTTTCCTGTGCTGGCAATGGTTTGTGGTTTTGATGGGGTGAGGGCGTGTCTGAATTGCGTGCGTTCATGTCAGCAGGTCCGTTGCTAATTTTGTGCCAGAATTATCTGCGATTTTTTTTGCGAATGGCACTGGGGCGGTAAAACGGCCTTCCTCGACGAACGATTTTCGACCTGCATGCGGAGTCGTCAAGATGCCCGCAAACGCATGGGGTTTTAAATTTGCAGATTGCATGAGTTTGCAGTGGAGTTCGTGCAAGATTCGCAGTCGGCGAGTGGCTTTTAGACGGCAGCGTTTCATCCATAGTTGTGGGCTGGCTGTTGGCACAGTAAATGGTGGAGGTGGGTACTCTTAATACAGTCAAGACAGCCTCTGTTGCACCCCATGCGTGTTTTGCGGGTACAGCAGAGCAGAATACACGACTCACCCATATTTATGTCGCGATCGAACCCAAACACGGGCCGTATAAAACCACAGGAAATTAAAGATGTCATGCGCATGACGGCACCGCGTGCCGCATTGCTGCATGAAACCATACGCCGAGAAGGGGAGGAAGAGCTGCTGCGCACAACGTGGGCATTAGCCTGGTCGGCCATTGCTGCCGGGTTGACGATGGGATTTTCGTTTGTTGCAGAAGCATTGCTCTACCAGCATATGCCGGATGTTGCATGGCAAGAATTGGTCACCAAATTTGGCTACAGTGTCGGTTTTCTAATTGTCATTCTCGGTCGTCAGCAACTTTTTACCGAAAATACGCTCACGCCCATTTTGCAGATGCTGAGCCGATTCAATCGGAAAACGACCTTCCAAGTGTTCCGTTTATGGTCGATCGTGTTATGCGGTAATATTGTTGGTACAACGGTTTTTGCCGCGATTCTGGCTTTCAGTTCGCTGTTTACCCGCGACACCAAGCACATATTTTTGCAACTCGCCAGGAGTGCGATGGAAACCCACAATGGTAATTTATTTTTAAGTGCTATCTTTGCGGGGTGGCTAATCGCTTTACTGGTGTGGGTTTTGCCTTATGCAAATACAGCCAAAGTGAGTATCATTATCATTGTGACGTATTTGATCGGGTTAGGCGGGTTTGCTCATATTGTCGCGGGTACAACGAAAATGATGTATGCTGTCTTTACGGGCGAGTTCGGATGGAGGGCCATGCTGTATCAATACTTTCTGCCAACGCTGTCGGGCAATATGGTCGGCGGTATTACATTTGTCGCTCTGATTCATCACGCGCAGATTTTTGCTGAGCAGAACCACGATAGTCCAGGGGCAAACGCTGGATAAATTGATGACAGGCTGTAAAATTGGCACAAAATGTGTTTGGATAAGATCATGTTGTCATTACCATTAACATTTTTTACAGTAGCTTTCGTCGGAGGGCTGCTGGGGTTTGGTGGTTTTCGAGGTACGGTTGCTGAAGTGGGCCAGATAGTGTTTGTATTCTTTTCTATTTTATGGTTGGTCAGTATCATCAACCGGCGTAAAATTACTGAATATCTACAACGGAAAAACCAGAATAAAAGATGAATGCGCTAACCTCCACTCGCTGGCTCCCGTGGAAATTTGTGCTGAAACGTTTGGCACGTCGACGTGGCTTTATCGACCCGCTGCAATTTGTGGCGCGGTTGCGGCAGTTTTCGCAGCCTTCGCAAGTTCAGGAACCGATTGAACTGATCCGCGCTGGTGTGGCTTTTCATGCTCGCGGGCTGATCAATACAAAAATTATCCAAAACAATTTGGATTGGATTTGGCCGTATTGGATACAACGGCAGTTCAATCCGCACGATAAATCATTTTTGCCGCGTGCGTTTTCATTTAGTCATGTCAACTTAACACACAGAAACTGGACTGCCGTAGGATTGCCCGGATTGCCCTGTTATTCGATTGTGGATCCAAGGGGCCTGGTCACTCCGTTGCACGATGGTTGGTCGCTCGACCTGTGGTTTTTAGATGCGTCCAACAATCACGAAGATGCGCTGTTTCCGTCGGCCTGCGCGACCGCCTGCCAACTACAGGACAGTGAAAATGGATTGACGGTCACCACCAAAGTCGAGAACCCATTGGCGGCTATCACCACCAAAGTGTTTATGGAAACAGAGGAGCACTCGCCCCGGCTTTGCATGCAGTTCGAAGTTGTCAGTCAGCAAGCCGGTCGGCTGGCCCTTGCTGTCCGCCCGTTTAATCCTGAGGGCGTGCAATTCATTGATCAAATAGACTACAGCCCGGCGCAGCATCGCTTGCTGGTCGATAAGCGCGATACGATTATTTTCAGTCGACCTCCCGATCACGTGAGCATGTCCAACTATGCAGACGGAGATGTGATCGATGCGATCAAAGATGATAACTATTCCAACGCAGTCGAATGTCAGTCAGGTTTGGCAACTGCTGCAGCATTGTTTCGCGTCCAACCGGGGAAAACATTTGCCGGCAGTGTGTGGGTGCCGCTCGACAAAGCCCAGGCAGCTGAAGAGAAGCTGGAAGGTCAGCCCATCGCATGGCAAAGTTGGCAGGCGTGTCAACGGACCACTGCGCGCATGCAGGTGCCGGATGCACGCATCATGGAAATGTACCGCAATGCGCTGCACACGGTGATCCTTCTGGCCCCCCATGACATTTACCCTGGCCCTTACACTTACAAGCGGTTTTGGTTTCGCGACAGTTGTTTGATCATGCAGGCTTTGCTCAAGGCCAATTTACCAGATACAGTTCATCGGGCGCTGTTGCGATTTCCAGCTCGGCAGAAGCGGGATGGTTATTTTCACTCGCAGGAAGGAGAGTGGGATTCCAACGGCCAGGTGCTCTGGATTGCACACCAGTATGCCCGAGCTACGAACACCCAGTTTGACGCTGCAATGTTGGGTTCGTTACGTGCGGGTGCACAGTGGATCCTGCACAAGCGCGAAGAGACGCGCAAAGGTGCAAAGCGGCACGCGGGATTGCTGCCGGCAGGTTTCAGTGCAGAGCATTTCGGCCCCAATGATTTTTATTATTGGGACGATTTTTGGGGCATAGCGGGCTTGCAAGCGGCGGCCGATTTGTTTCAGAGCCACGGGCATGAAGCGGATGCCGAGGCTTTCCGCACGGCAGCTGATGCCTTCAGCAACGACATTGAGAAGACGGTGAACCTGCTCAACGAAAACAGAGTGCGCGGTGGTTTGCCAGCGTCTCCCTATCGCCGATTAGACGCCGGTGCCATCGGATCGATGGTGGCTGATTATCCACTGCAATTGAATTTTGTTGGTGTCGACCGTATCGATGTTACGCTGGAATACATTCTGCAAAACTGCATGTACAAGGATGCATTTTTTCAAGATATGATTCACTCGGGTATGAATGCCTATTTGACGCTGGCGTTGGCGCAAAGCTTATTGCGGCGGGGAGATCCGCGTTTCATCGACTTGATTCGAGCGACTGCTCACCTGGCATCTCCAACGGGACATTGGCCAGAAGCGATTCACCCGCATGGTGAAGGCGGGTGTATGGGCGATGGTCAACACGCCTGGGCGGCAGCTGAGTGGATCGCGATGATGCGTAATTTATTTTTGAGAGAAGAGCAGGACACCCTGGTCGTCGGCCAAGGGTTATTTCCGGAATGGTTGCAGCAACGGGAAGTGCTGTCCTTCGGCCCGACTTTGACACCCTGGGGAACGGTCAGCGTGTCGTTTCATCCGGAGCCAAATGAAAACTGGAGTGTGCAGGTGGAGGCGCAGTGGCATCGAGACGCCCCACCGATGCAGGCAAAGCTTCCCGGATGTGAAGAGACGACCTTGCGTGACAGCAGCGAAAAACAGCGCTTACAAAAATGTCAGCAAGCGTAAAGTCTGTTTTTTCGTAGGGCTTTTGCTTGCGAAATGCTGCGGAAGCCCATCAGCGAAAATTTACGAAGCGGGTTGGTTTTTTTCGAAAACGCAGTCGGTCAATATGTAGCAACCGGTATTCGTTTGTGGCGACCCGTAAACGGGCGCCCACATGGGTAGGAGCATGGAGGCATGTCTGTTCTAAATTAACCCGAGTTCCGCA
>Ga0209949_1000138_pt1 | contig 41318 bp, 28 predicted proteins | sample SalPonC_black_MG_FD_185711 | JGI IMG/M metagenome (GOLD analysis project Ga0209949, IMG submission 185711) | Salt pond soil microbial communities from South San Francisco under conditions of wetland restoration - Salt Pond MetaG... | ecosystem: Environmental > Aquatic > Marine > Intertidal zone... | reverse complement strand
GCGCTTTTTCCTTTATCCGGCGTTGATGAACCGCCTCCCTTAGCGCTGCTAAGGTCGGGAACCTTCGCCTCGGCTAAAGAAAAAATCACTTGCCTATCTAAACCCGACACTTATTAATCGCCCGTCGCTTAAGTTGCCATAACAGCGTTACGACAACCTTCCTCAAATCAATTTTCTTAAAATTACCAAATTGTGTAATATGCCCCTATAAAACAGCCGTTTAAAATAGGGCAAACGTCGACATTTTACATTACAACATTTCCCCGAAGAAGCGTCCTGCCTTCTCGATTTTTTAAATCATCCGATAGAAGCGCCCTTGTTAGAGATCAATTGCCGAAGGAGACGGCCTTATCCCCTGTCCGGCTACTCCCCGTTCATTAAACCTGCGGAGATCTGGCTTGTTGCGAAAGAAAGCATGCAAGAGCAGCCTGAAAAGCTCTTGCCCCCGGACAGGTTTCTTCCGGTCGATCAAACTCTTCAATCCGACAACTCATGCAACAGATTACCACCCTTACCCTAAACCCTGCACTCGACGCCACCATACAAATTGATGAAGTAAAACCAAATGTCAAGCTCCGCTGTGATTCTCCCCGCCGCGATCCCGGCGGCGGCGGCGTCAATGTCTCAAGAGCGCTCAAGCGGCTGGGCGTCAGGGCGCGGACCATTTACGCCAAAGGTGGCGTAACCGGAGATATGTTTTTTGAATTACTCGATAAGGAAGATATCGAACAGGATCCTTTTCAGATTACCGGTCAAATGCGGGAGAACATCAACGTGATGGAAAAAAGCACCGGTGACGTATACCGCTTTGTCAATCCCGGCGCCCCTTTAAGCGAAGAAGAGCTGGAAGGCCTTTTCGAAACCCTCAAAACCCTGGACACCGAATTTCTCGTCGCCAGCGGTAGCCTTCCGCCCGGCGTGCCCGAAGATACCTACGCCCGGCTTTCCCGCATCGCCGGCGAGCAGGAAATCAAGTTCGTCCTCGATACTTCGGGACCGGCGCTGCAAAACATTCTCGAAGCCGGCGCCCACCTCATAAAGCCAAACCTGGAAGAACTGGCCGGGCTGACCGATCACCCACTCGATAGCCGGCAGGAGCAGCGAGCCGCCCTCTCCGAGCTGGTCAAGCAATATGACATACAGGCCATTGTTCTTTCTCTGGGCCCCGAAGGCGCTATGCTGGCCACCGCGGAGGGGGTAATATACCAGGAAGCGCCTAGCGTAAAAAAGCGCAATACCGTGGGTGCCGGTGACTCAATGACGGCCGGGCTGGTTCATTACTTAGCTAACGGGGCTTCCTTCGAGGAAGCTTTAACCCATGGCATCGCCTGCGGCAGCGCCGCGATCATGACGGCCGGAACGGAACTGTTGCAAAAAGAAAATGTGGAGCAGTTGATGGAGAAGATGGTGGGAGAGTGATTTAGGGCTGCACCCTTTTCACTTGTTAAAGTTTCTTAAAGTTTGGTTAGTATACGGATGATACCTACTCGTTTCACTGAAAAGGCCGTAATTTTGAGTATTGATGAAACAAGGTTTGGCATTCATATTAGCACTTTTGGCTTTAAGCCTCTACCTACGTCCCTGCGCAGAGGCTCCGCTGGAGGTATCGGAAGATACCCACCTGGTAAGCGCCGGCCATTGCACTTCGAGTGATGCAGCCGAGGCCTCCTGCCCCGATAGAACGCCGGAAGATCCCTGTGATCCCGGTTGCAACTGTTTCTGTTGCGCTCCGCTCGTCCTGCCTTTACCAGTCTTTTTCTTATCCTTTACCACAACACCATTACCCGCGGAGCTTAAGTCCTGTCGCCCTCATTTTCCCCAGGGATTTTCTGAAGATATCTGGCAGCCCCCCCGCCTGAGTTGATTAACCATCGCATTCCTGTAGGAATCAGGATTAATTATTTATCGGTTTATCAACAACTCTCTTATCCATGATAAAGATTTTATCTTTTATGCTTACGGCGTTGGCGGTGCTTGCACCGCTATCCCTCATAGCACAGGAAAACGCGACGCTCCAAGTCAGGGTGGACGGCGTTTGTGAAATGTGCAAAACCCGCATTGAAAAAGCAGCTGAAGCGACGGCCGGCGTCCAGGATGCCAACTGGAGCGTAGAAACCCATCTGCTTACCGTCACTGTTGAAGAAGCCCGCTTCAACGAAAATACCCTGCATCAGCAAATCGCGGGGGTCGGACACGACACCGACCAGTTGCGCGCACCCAATGCTGTTTATGAAAAATTACACAATTGCTGCAAATACCGCGATCCGGCTATTCGCGAAGCTCATGCACCGGAAAAAGAAGCAGACAATGAGATTCGCTTTGAGGTCGACGGCGTTTGCGAAATGTGTAAAGCCCGGATCGAAAAGGCCGCCGCAGCCACTGCGGGCGTGATCAGCGCCGATTGGGAGGTGAGCACCCATCAGCTGACAGCGACGGTTGATCCGCAGGCTTTTGACCCTTATGAGCTGCACTGGAATATTGCTGCTGTTGGGCACGACACGGAAAAACTGCAGGCACCGCAGTCGGCCTACGAACAGCTCCACGATTGTTGTAAATACCGCGACGCTGCAGTACAGGCAGCACACCAGCCGGAAGCTGAAACACCTTCGCCTCGCCTCCTCAAAGGAGTCGTCATCCAACAGGACGAAGACGGCGAGCGCTTCCCGCTTCCCGGGGTAAACCTCTACTGGCTGGGAACGTCCAAAGGTACGAGCACCTCGGAGGACGGCGCCTTCCAGCTTGAAGCCAACGTCGAAAACAGCCGGCTGGTGGTCAGCTTTGTCGGGTACCCCAATGATACGCTCGATCTCGCCGGTAAAGAGGAGGTGGAAATCATCCTTTCGCAAGGCCTCACGCTGGAGGAGGTGGAAGTGACCCACCGGCAGCGCTCCACGCAGACCTCTTTGCTCAGCCCGGTCAAGGTGCAGATGATGAATGAAGACGAGCTGATGAAAGCTGCCTGCTGCACTTTGTCAGAAAGTTTTGAGACCAACCCGGCAGTAGACGTATCCTTCACCGATGCGGTCACCGGCACCCGGCAGATCGAAATGCTGGGGCTGGCAGGGCCTTACGTGCAGATTACCCGCGAATTGCTGCCCGATATCCGTGGGCTGTCCGCCCTGTATGGCCTGACTTATATTCCCGGGCCCTGGATCAGCAGCATACAGCTGGTCAAGGGCAGCGGTTCCGTCGTCAATGGATTTGAAGGCATGGCCGGACAAATCAACGTCGAGCTGCGCAAACCCGAAAGCAGCGAGTCGCTCTACCTCAACGCCTACGGCAACGAAGGCGGCCGCTTTGAAGCCAATGCGACAACGAGTCATTCGCTCAACGAACGCTGGCACACTGCCCTGTTGCTCAACGGCCGCTATCAACGAGCAAAATGGGACCGCAATGAAGACAGCTTCCTCGACAATCCGCTCCTGGAAGCCTTCACGGCGGTCAACCGTTGGAAGTATACCGGGCCCAACGGGCTTAACAGCCAGTTTGGCATTAAGGGGACCATCATTGATCAGCAAAGCGGCCAGCTCGACTACGATCCTCAACCAGCGACTGAACAAGGGGCATGGGGGGCTCCTATGGAAACGAAACGGCTGGAGGGATGGGCCAAGATCGGAAAAGTATTTCCCGAGCGGCCTTACAGCAGCCTGGGATGGCAGTTCACCGGCGCCCTGCACGATCAGGAAGCGCGGTTTGGCCGTCGCGATTACGACGCTTACCAGCAATCGATATTCAGCAACCTGATCTACCAAAGTATCATCGGTAACGCTGACCACCAGTTTAAAACCGGACTCAGCCTGCAATGGGATCAGTTTTCGGAAACCTTCGACAGCAGCACTTATGAGCGTAATGAAATTGTGCCGGGCGCCTTTTTCGAATACACGTTTAGCAGCGATGAGCGCTTCACTGCCGTAGCCGGGCTGCGCGCTGACCACCACAACCAGTACGGCTTCTTCCTTACTCCTCGATTGCACCTGCGCTATGCCCCCGGAGCGTTCACCGTCCTGCGGGCTTCCGCCGGCCGGGGACAGCGCAGCGCCAGCATCTTTGCCGAAAATATCGGCGCCATGGCCTCGGCCCGCGAATGGGTGATTCAACAAACGGAGACAGATACACCCTACGGCCTCGACGCCGAAGTCGCCTGGAACTTCGGCCTGAACTGGACACAGGAGATCCCTATTGCCAGCCGGCCACTCGCAGTAAGTATCGATGCCTACCACACGCGCTTTGAGAACCAAATCGTCATCGACTACGACCTGACGCCCCGGGAACTACACCTCTACAATCTGGACGGAGCCTCCTTTTCCAACAGCTTGCAGGCACAAATCGACTACGAACTGCTTCCTCGATGGGATATACGGCTGGCCTACCGCTTTAACGACGTTCAAACCGACTACCAGCAGGGACGACTGCAAAAGCCATTGACGGCGCGTCACCGGGCCTTTTTCAACACAGGCTATGAGACGACGAACAACTGGAAGTTCGACGCTACGCTCAACTGGCAGGGCCCCAAACGTATCCCCGCCACCGCCGCTAACCCGGAAGCGTATCAATTACCGGAACGCTCGCCGGATTTCCTGCTGCTCAATACCCAAATCAGTAAATCGTGGAACGACAGCTTCGAACTCTACGCCGGCGTTGAGAACCTGCTCAACTTTGTGCAGAACAGTCCTATTCTGGCCAGCGATGATCCCTTTGGGCCCTACTTCGACAGCTCCCTGGTCTGGGGGCCGGTTTTCGGACGGATGAGCTACGCGGGGCTGCGGGTGAGGATTCAGTAATAGACTTATTGCGCCGGGATCCCCCGGCACAATAAGTCTAATGATGGGCGAGTGTTTCATGGCTTCAGGGGCTCACGGTTTCAGTATAGCCATGAAGCCATGACCCCATCACTTCTCCCATCCCCTCAAGGAATCCGGGAAATCGCTCAAGCGGACTGGCGCAACAACGGTCAAAAACCTATCTTTGTCCGCCTTAACCCGGATTATTCATGGCAAGTCCATGAATAATGACGACAAATGATTGAAAGTATTTGATTTTCAATCATTTGTGTCAGGATTAACCCTGACAATTGCAAAATTTTGGATACCCCAATTTGGGTATTTATACCTTGTTGAAGAAAAAGTGGGTGTAATCTTTATAATTACCTGGCAACCAAAATTTTGCAATTCGTCAAACCTTCGGGCGGAAAATTCTTTGTGAATTTTCCGAGATAACGAGCACCTTGTACACTCATGTGGAAAGAAGTCAGACAAACCTTGCGCCTCGGCTGGCCCATCATCCTCGGCAACCTGTCGCAGATGCTTTTAGGCGTTATCGACAGTGCGATGGTCGGCGCCATCCACAGTTCGCAGCTCGCAGCGGCTTCTTTTGTCAATAATATTGTAAGCTTCCCGCTCATTATTGGAATGGGGCTCTCGCTGGCGATCTCGCCGCTGGTCGCCGCAGCCCAGGGCGAAGGAGACAGCGACAAACCGCTGCGCATACTGTACAACGGCGCCTGGGTCGTTTTCTTCGTAGTAACCGCACTGGCGGTAGCCATCACCCTTGGGATAGAACTGGTGTACTACATGGGCCAGGACCGGATCGTGGCCGACCTGGCCCAACCCTACCTGATTTGGATGGCCTGGGGAATGGTGCCGATGGGCCTGTTCATGGCGATTAAGCAATACGCCGATGGATTGGGCGAAACGCGCTGGGCGATGTACGTTTCCATCGCTTCGATCCCGATAAACTTCCTGCTCAATTACGCTCTCATTTACGGGAAATGGGGAGCGCCGCGTATGGAACTGGAGGGTGCCGGTATCGGCACGCTAATCTCGCGGGTGATCATCATGCTGGCCATCGGGGTGCTTATTTTCAAAGGGGAGACCTTCGCTGCTTACCGGCAGAATCTGCGGGATCAGTTGCAGTTCCGAAAGGATCGCCTCAAGGATATTTTCCGCATTGGTATTCCGTCGGGAATGCAATACGGAATGGAATCGGCGGCCTTCGCCGTTTCCGGCATCATGGCCGGCTGGCTGGGTTACGTGCAACAGGCGGCCCACCAGATCGCACTCAACCTGGCGGCCCTCACCTTTATGGTATCCATCGGTATCAGTGCGGCGGGTAGCATCCGCGTGGCCTATGCCTATGGCCAGCGCAACTGGCTGCAAGCGCGCCGCATCGGAACCACCACCATCGTTATGGCGATCGTGTACGGAGGCAGCTGCGCGGCGATGTTTATCGCGGGGCGCTATCAATTGCCTCTTCTTTTCAATGATGAGGCGCCGGTACTGGAATACGCAGCTACGCTGCTCTTCCTCGCGGCCGTTTTTCAAATCTCCGATTCGGTGCAGGCAGTGGGCGTCGGTTTACTGCGGGGGCTGCAGGATGTTCGCGTTCCCACTTTCTTTGTCGCTCTGGCCTACTGGGCCATCGGCATTCCCAGCGGTTACCTGCTGGCGTTCTCCGCCAACTGGGATATCGCCGGTCTCTGGATCGGATTGGTGCTGGGACTTAGCGCCAGCGCCCTGCTGCTCTCCCTTCGCTTCCTCCGGCTGACCCGGCGCAGGCAGCAGGATCAGGAAACGGTAATGGTGTGAGGAAAGATGTTGCCTGAGCATCCCTGTCTTTGTTTTGAAGGGAAGTATTGAGAGGCTGTTTCACTTAATTCTTCAGTTTTCTTATTCCTTATTTCTGTTTTTCATCTTCACCGGCTGTCCCGTCGTTTCAATTACATTGAGCCACAGATCTCCTTCCACGTCAATTTTTTTGCGCTGAGCGACGACCAGCTCCATGGGCAGGTTAACAAACTGATTGTTGCGCCGGCCGACGACAAAGCCGGTCTTGCCGGCCATCGCGCCGTGAACGGCGTTGATACCCAACTTATTACAGAAAATACTATCGCTGGGAGTCGCCGGTGCGCTGCGAATGATATAGCTGGGGTCGATGTATTTCACCGTGACCTCCATCCCTTTGGATTTGAAGTGCCCGGCAATTTCATTTTTTAACAAAACGCCGATATCGTCGTGCAGGATGTTACCCGAAGCATCCTTGCGGACTTCCCCCTTTTTGAACAGGAATTGCCCGGCGCCTTCTGCGACCACGATGAGGCAATGATTCCTTTTTTCCAGGCGTTTCCCGATTACCGAAAAAAGACCTCTTTCCCCTTCCAGGTCAAACTCGATTTCCGGTACCAGCACCAGGTTGACTTCCGGCATGGCCAGGGCAGCGTTGGCGGCGATAAACCCGGCATCGCGCCCCATGAGTTTCACAATGGCAATACCATTATAGGCCCCTCTCGCCTCATTGTGCGCATCGCGAATGATCGGACTTGCGATCGTAAAGGAAGTCTCAAAGCCGAAAGTCTTCTCGATGTGATTAATGTCGTTGTCAATCGTCTTGGGAATACCGGCGATACTGATTTTCAGTCCTCGCTGCTCAATCTCTTTAACGATGGCCAGTGCGCCGCGCGTGGTTCCATCCCCGCCGATCGTGAATAGTATATTGATATTATTACGCTCCAGGCAATCCACTATTGTGGTTACCTCCTGTTTGCCCCGGGAAGAACCGAGAATAGTGCCTCCAAACTGGTGTATATTAGATACTTTCTTCGGCGTGAGCTCGACGAAGTCGTGACCGTAATCAGGGTTGAAACCCTGAAAACCGTACTGAATACCAAGTACCCTGGTGACGCCGTAGCGATAATTCAAGGTCATGACCAGACTGCGAATAACATTGTTAATTCCGGGGCAAAGCCCGCCGCAGGTAACGATCGCCGCCCTTGTTTTGGAAGGATCGAAATAGAGGTGCTCCCGGGGACCAGCCCGCTCCATGGTTAGCGGCTCGCCTCCCTCATCCTGTTTTTTGTGGAGTTCCTGCCAGGACAGGTTGAACAGGATGCGTTCGCTGTCTTTGACAAAATTGAAAACCTGATCGCCCTTTACATTCGAAAAACTAAGCGGCGATTTTATTCTACAAGGCCCCAGGGACCAAACTCGAAAATCTTCTTGTTTCATGAGCTGTTGTTTACGCGAAGGCAATTTAGCCATTTTTTACTTAGTGGCTGTTCAACACTAAGTGAAATAGTTTCGTTGATTTAAAGCATAGTCGATTTGGTTACGCGGGATTGCTTATTTTTGCTTTCGCAAAAAATAAAAAATGGACTTTAATTTACATAAACTACTCATCCACGAACTGGAAAAAGAGGCCGATATGGCCGAGGCCCAGGTTTTTCTCAGCGAATCGACGGTCAGTGTCGGTGAACAGGAAAGCGAACTGATCGAGAAACTGGATAACACTTTCGTGCAAAAGGCCGATACTATTTACGGATTCTTCAGTCCGCCGGAGGATGCGCTTTTCCCCGGCTACTTCCGGATTCTTGCCGACAAGCATTTTCAGGAAGCAGCCTTTGTTCACTTCTCCCGGGAAACGATGAACGCGCTGCAGCTCGCCCTGCAGGGCGTCATCGGCGCCAAAGGCGGCTATCTGGTATACGCCGATTACCAGGTGCTGGAAACCCGCCTGATCAGCATTTTCCTCGTCCGCGATACCGAGGGACTCCTCTTTAGGAAAGACGAAGATGAGCACGGTTTTAAGGTGGACACCGTGACCTATCTCAACACCGACAAATTGGCCATGGCATGCCGCATCCACGTGGATAAATACCTGCAGGGACAGGAACGCTGCATCGAAGTGATCAAACACGCCAAGAGCCAGAAGGAAATCTCGGAATATTTTCTGAATTGGATCGGCCTGGACCGGCCGGAAACCAGCAAAAACCTGACGGAGACTTTCCTGCAGGTCGTAGAAGAACTGCCGCTCCCGGTACAGGAGGATACGGGCGAACCGATGGCGGAACACAAGTTCCGCGAGGAGGTGGTTAACTTCGCTATGCGCAGCCCGCAGAAAACCATCAAAATTGACGAATTCGATCAGCATTTCTACGGGGAAAAACAAAAAACCCGGCAATATATCCAGGAACATCAGGTAGAACTAGATCCCGAATTCCGCTTCGATAAGAAAATGGTTAAACAACTCTACCACTTTCGCGCCGCCGCCGATGGCATCTCCCTGGGCTTCACCCGCGACCACCTGCAAAACGGCCAGGTAATCATCGAAGACGACCGGATCGAGATCCGCTGTGACGAACTGGCGATGAAGTTGCTAGAATTGATGGGGTGATGGGAAGTGGGAAACGATTATTCCACAGGGTAAATGTTCTGCGGTCTCCCCGTTCAAAAGATAATCCCCCCCCCTAGCTGCCACTGCCGGGCGTTAAAATTGTCCACGATACCTTCCTTTCCCCAGGTGTAGCGGCCTTCGATGAAAAAGATGAGAAACTGGGCGCCGGCGCCCACGTAGGGACCTGCATTCCAGCGGCTGTACTTGCCCTCCTCGGGGTCCGTTCGAATATTCCCCCTGATTTCCACAGCATGCACCCGGATAGCGCCCTGATAGCCACCCATGGCGAAGAAGGGTCCGATTTTCACTTTAAGCATCAGCGGGATAGCCAGGTAGCTGAGCTTTACCTGTTCGCGGCTGCCGTCACGACCGCCGAGTTGATAAAACTCCAAACCGGCGCCGAATCGCATAAAAGGAAGGAAGCGACTTTCCCGGATGTAACCAAAATAATACGTATCCAGCGAGTTCGGCAGGTACTCCTCCCCCGCTGTGTTTCTCAGTTCCGCAAAAGTACCGCCGATCCGCAATCCATGCCGGACGCCCTCCACTTGGTATTCCTGGCAAAAAACAGCGGGCATCCCTACCAGAAGGAATATAAATAGCGAGAAAAACCGGACCAGTATATGCATGAGGTTCAATTTTTCGAAGAAGTAGCTTCTCAGTTTAGGATCGCGTTCTCAAATATACGGCTATATTTACTCATTGTCCTTTTTCGGGTGAACGCGCGTAACGGCGTTTTACCGAAGGTAATAGCGTAACAATCAGTATACCTACCCCCAGAAAAGCGTAAAAAGACTGAATGAAATGTCCGTAACCGATCATCATGATTTGAACATCAATCCAGACAATCAGGGCGATCGCCGTGTACAAGGCAAAAGTCCAGGCCCAGTGCTGATCGCGGTATATGTTGAGCCGCTCGGCCCAGTTCCAGTCGGGCTCCCGGAAAAGGCCAATGCCAACCAGCACGGGAAAGACGCCCAGCAGCAGAAACAAAATAAGACCAGGAATGATGTAATTCGAAAAGGGGGTGCCCTCCAGAAAGGTCAGGGGCATTTGCAGCTGTTCACCGGTGGGGTCTGTAAGCAGCCCCAGACCACCGAAAAGCCCGCTCACTCCCTGGAAAAAGATGAGGAAGATAAGTAGATAGGTCCAAACAGATCTTATCGAGTTCATACTTTTGGGTTTGAGGTGCGGCAGAAAAAACCTTTCTTGCGATTCCCTGGCCACGTATTTCTTCCGGTATTGCTATAAAAACGGCCTGATAAGACTCCTCGGCAATTACCGGTTCCCGCCACGGAACAATATAGTATTCCTTTGCTTTCTTCTTATGCAAAGAAAAGAAATTCATGTATAACCGTGAACGCATTATTGGCTTTGTTAGGGTTTGCGCCTGCCAGATAATGAGCTACAGTCTATCCCTCCACGCTTAGGAACAGGAACAGCAAGTGTTTAGTCTGACGATGACATTCGCTTCCGTCCTTCATCCGCGAGCAGTGGCGCTGCTGTGTCGGGCACTAATCTGTAAATCCCTTCGGATGCCTGTCTTCATGCGCCGTAGCCGCCTGAAAGCGTGCGGCCAGCGCCAGGATACTCGCCTCGTCGTACAGGCGGCCCATCAGAATGATGCTGGTGGGCTGACCATCCTGGTCGAAGCCGTTGGGAAGGCTGATCACCGGATGACCGGTCATGTTGCCGATAGCTGAGCCGTCGCTGCCGTAGGTAGGCATAATCAGGAAATCGTACTGTTTGAACAGTTCGTGCATTCTTTCGATAAGCAGCTTGCGGTGCCGGTTGGCCTGCAGGTATTCTACGGCAGGAACGAAGCGCGACATGCGCAGGCTGTTGACGCGGGATACACGCCCTTGGTTAGTAAGCATATCCTCGCGGTTGGAGCGCACCAGTTCGTCAAAAGCGGCGCCGCCTTCGGCGCGGATGATCAGATAGATCAGGGCGCTGTAATCCATTTCCGAGGGTAGTTCCACCGCTTTGAGGTCCAGGCCCAGCTTTCTGAAGACGTCCAGCGCGGCGCGGTCATTATCGCCCCGGCTGCTGGTATCTGCGTCAAAGGCTTTGGCCAGGTAGGCTCCACGCAGAGAGGACAGGTCCATTTCCGCATCGTAATTAAAGGAGATGTCCACCACGCTGCGATCCCGCCCATCGGAGCCGCGGATCGCCTCGAGAACCAGGGCGCAGTCCTGTGCTGTGCGGCCAATAGGTCCCACTTTATCCAGCGACCAGGACAGGGTCATGGCGCCGTAGCGGCTCACCCGACCGTAGCTAGGCCGCAGTCCGGTAGCCCCGCAGCGCGTGGAAGGGCTGACAATGGACCCCCAGGTTTCCGAACCGATGGAGAAAGGCACCAACCCCGCTGCCGTCGCTGCCGCCGGACCGGCCGAGGAACCGCCCGAGCCTTCTTCCAGGTTCCAGGGATTGCGCGTGCGGCCGCCGAACCAGATATCGCCGTAGGCCAGCTCGCCACTGCTGAGTTTGGCGATCAGGACCGCACCTGCGGCCTCCAGTCGCTCAACAACGGTAGCCGTAGCCTCAATCACCTGCTCACGGTAGGGCTCCGCGCCCCAGGTAGTAGGGTAGCCGGGCACGGCCAGCAGATCCTTCACCCCGTAAGGAATGCCGTGCAGCGGACCCCGGTATTCCCCGCGGGCGATCTCCTCATCGGCGCGCCGCGCCTGTTCCATAGCGAGTTCCTCAGTCAGCGTAACGACCGCTTCCAGTTTCGGATCGTACTTTTTGAGGCGTCCCAGAAAAAAACGGGTCAGCCCTGCGGAGCTGATCTGCCGGCTGCGAAGCAAGGCGGCCAGCTCAGCGACAGAATAGAATGCCAGCTCACTCATACGTTCGGGTAGCGCCACCTTTTCCGGTAGTCCCCATTTTACTGCTTTTTGCGGCGCCGGCAGCTGAAAACCATCCGGCCGCGGATCGAAATAGAGGGCGGGAACTACAGCGTTATCCAGCGGATGCTGCCGCATACTGTCGTAAGCCGTCAGGTTGCGCTGCAGATAACTGTCCATCGTATCGATTTCCGAACGGGTAAACTCAATACCCAGAAGCCGCTGCGCAGCTTCCACATCGACGCTCGTAAAGGAGCGCTCGCCGTCGTCATCAGCTTTAGCGGAACGGGAACTTTGGCAGGCGGAAAGGATAACAAAGATAAAAGTCGCCAGTAAGAAAATTATTGGAATACGTGCTGCTTGCTTCATCGCCATCTTTTTGGCTGCAAATTAATATTTTTTGTTGCCACACCCGAAATAAAGAAGAGTCGTAGGCTTGGTTATCTTGTAGCGCCGGAAGAACGCCCGCGCATTAAGGAGTCCCGTGGGCAGGATTAATTGAAAGAGACGCCGATGGCAGCATTTACTACCGGCCGCGCGTTTTTCCTGTCCTCAGCACTGGCTGACTGTGGCGGGCTATCCACTGGCGCGGCGACTGCAGCGCCGTTTCACCCGCGATTCACCGGCGGCGATGTAATTAAGCGTGCAGAAGGACTTCGAAATACAATCTGAATTGTAACTTACGGGCTATTCTGCGGTGTAAACCATACGCTTCAACGATGATTACCCGACGTCTTTTTATTGGTTTGGGATTCCTCACCTGGTTGTACTATCTACTGCTATTCAGCCCTGATTCACCAAAATCACTGGGATGGATTAATGTATTATTTTTGCTTGCGCCTCTGTTTCTCATTCCTGCCGGGCTGCGTTTGATCAACCGCTATTTTTTTTCCATCACCTATTCTTCAGCAAGTATCTTCCTTTATGCGCTAAGCCTGACCATCGGTTTCATGATGTCGCCCGGATTACCCGCCGGCTTGATGGCCATCCCCTGGTTACTGGCTACCATAGGCCTGTCGATTCAGTTTCTGGGAACGCTGCTTCCCGATCTCGGCTGGCGGCGGTTTATTCAATTGCCGGCGCCCTTTCTCTGCATCGGCGCCGCACTACTTTTTCTGCCCGTCGGGAGCCTGTGGGCCCTGGCCGATCGTCTTGGCTGGCGCTTGCTGGGATTCGATCCGGTTCTCGTACGCCTGACAGCTGCGCACTTCCACTACGCAGGCTTTTTGCTGCCCTTAACCAGCGGCCTGATATTACGCAACCGGCTGCCACGATCACTTATCAAATGGACGAGCTGGAGTATCATCACCGGTATTCCGCTTGTAGCGTTGGGTATTCTGACCACCCATGCCGGTGGTCCTCCAGCACTTGAAGTATTCGGCGTTATCCTACTCGCCTCGGCCGGGCTGGTATGCGCTTCCTTGCACCTCTATTTTGCCATCCGTCCGCCCGCTCACTGGCAGGGGAACCGCTGGTTATGGCTGCCGGGAAGTCTTTGCCTAGCCACGGGTATGGTTCTGGCGACGCTCTACGGTATCCGCCACTACTACCCCCTGCCCTGGCTGTCGATCCCCTGGATGTACGCAGTACATGGCACGCTCAACGCTGCAGGCCTGGCCCTTCTTACCCTGGGATGGAGTATTCGCAAACTCAAGCTAAAAAAAGGAAAACTGGAGTTTGAGGATTGAGCATCCGGCAGGGCCGGCGGCTGCTGACGGAGAAGGTCGTACTGATGGCGGGAGTTTAGTTTAGAAGTTTAGTCGCCACTCCTCCGGAGTGGCTGGTTTAGGAGTTTAGCAGATCTGAAAACGAGATTTCCGGTTTCAGATCTGCTAAACTCTAATTCACCAGCCGATGCCGTAATCGTCGCCGTAGTTGCTGGAGCCTCCCCAGAAAGAGCCGTGTGTCCAGTCGAAGAAGACGGCATTGATGGGTCCGGAAGTCCGGTCGTCAAGATCCAGATCGTAGTCCATTTCGCGCAGGGCCTTGCGGATCCAGGGCGGGGTATCCTCGCGGATGGTTATACGGCCCGGGCGGGAATCGTGGTCCCCGAAGGAATTGCGCAACTGGTAGCTGTTGATATTGGCCGCTTCGGCCGCTTCCTGCACGTTCATATCGAACTCCACCATGTTGAGGAAAAACTGCAACAGGTTCTGATCCTGTGTATCACCACCCTGCACCGCAAAGGAGAGAAAAGGCTTGCCGTCTTTGATCGCCATACCGGGCGTCAGGGTGGCGCGGGGGCGTTTGCCGGGTTCGACCACATTGTAGGGGTTTTCCGCCGGATCGAGCACAAAGCTCTGCATCCGCTGGCTCATACCCACCCCGGTATTGCCCGCGATGACGGCTGGAATCCAGCCGCCGGAGGGCGTGACGCTGACGATCCATCCTTCCTCATCGACAGCCTGAATGGAGGTCGTCCCGGCGGTGAAAGCATTCAGGTATTCCAGTTCTTCTTCGGGGGTGCGGGCGGGGCGATCGAGGCCGGCGTTGCCCCAGTCTTCCAGGTAGTTCATAAAGGGATTATCGCCGTCCTGAAACTCGTAAGGATTGCCGGGTTTGATATCCGGGTCATTCTTTTCCCAGTTGATGAGCTCGATGCGCTTTTTGGCGTATTCCTTCGAAAGCAGGCCTTCCAGCGGTTCATCCGGCGGGAAATAGGGATCGCCGTAGTAGAAGTCGCGGTCGGCGAAAGCCAGGTTCATCACCTGGTAGAGGGTGTGCATATAGCGGGCGGAATTGTAGCCCATGCTTTGCAGGTCGAAATTTTCCAGCATGTTCAGCGCCTGCAGCATAACGGGCCCTTGTACCCAGGTATCCAGTTTGTAGACGTCGATGCCCTTGTAGCTGGTCATCACCGGTTCTTCGATATACACCTGCCACTTGTCCAGGTCCTCCATGGTAATCAGTCCGCCCTGTTCCTGGCAGCCGCGGACGAATTCCTCGGCAATATCGCCGCGGTAAAAGCGGTCGTAGGCGGCGTAGATGGCTTCCTCGCGGGACTTGCCTGCTTCCAGCGCATTTTGCTCAGCTTCCACCAGTTTCTGCAGCGTAGCCAGCAGGTCTTCCTGCACGAAAATCTCCCCGGGACGCGGCGCCATATTTTCCTCATCCCTGGGGTGGGTCAGGAATACCTCTTTGGAATAGGGCCATTCGGCGATGCGTTCCTGACTCCGTTGTATTGAACGAGCCGCACCGGCTTCGATCGGATAGCCTTCGGCCATCTCCATGGCGGGGGCCAGCACTTCCGACAGGCTCAGGGTGCCATACTCGGCCAACATCGTGAACAGGCCCCCGGGGGTTCCGGGAGTAACAGCCGCCAGCGGACCGTAACGGGGCGGATAGTCCATTTCTTTTTCTTTGAAAAATCCTGGAGTGGCTCCGGTGGGCGCTACGCCCAACGCATTGATGGCAATGACTTTTTCCGTATTCGGATTATAGATCAGCGCCTGGGTTTCGCCGCCCCAGCTCAGCACATCCCACATGGTGGAAGTAGCTGCCAGCATGGCGCAGGAAGCATCGACGGCGTTGCCGCCCTGCTGGAAAATCGCCGCGCCGGCCGTAGCGCCCAGCGGTTTGCCGGTGATCGCCACCCAGTGCTTGCCGTGGATCACGGGCTTTTGTGTGGACTGCGCCTTCAGAGCAGGAATGAAAAACAGACTCATCAATGCGACGAGTAAGGAATAGGGTTTTAGGAATCTCATAAACGATGGATTGATTTCAATTTCAGCTAATGGCTATATCAAAGAAGCGCCATAAAATAAGAATTATTCTTCTATCCGTTAAAATTCAGTCGAAGTAGTAGCGCCGGCACTCGCGCTCGCGCCCCCGCACCACGCGTTTGCCTTCCATGGGCCCGCGGGTTTCGGTGACCACCGTATGCTGAGACTCGCGGCCGTCTTTTTCGTAGTAGATGACGACCCAGTCATCCGTTTTTTCCAGCTCATGCGCCTTTTTGGTATTGGAAAATAGCGCCGTAAAATCCCAGCCTTCTTTCTCGGTGTGGTAAACCGGCAACCAGGCTTCATTATCCGGGTTGAAGCGCTTGGGAGCGATCTTTTTGAGTTCGCCGGCCTCAGCCTTCTGTCGATATTCCCGGTCTACTTCCAGGAGAAGTTCCACCGGCGGTTCCGGCACTTTTTCCTTCTCTTCGGTGGTGCGCTCGCGCGCGCTGCGCTGCGCAAATCCGCTGAGCATACCCGCCAGGCTGGACTTCACGGCCTGAATCCGTTTTTCACCAAAACCTTCCACTTCGCCCAGTCGACTATCATGAGCTGCCTGCTCCAGTTCTTCCAGGCTGTGGATATCCAACTGCTCCACTACTCGCTCAGCCAGATCGTGGCCAATGCCCGGCACTTCCGCAAAGAGCTCCTCGGGGGTCACTTCGCCCCGCAGCCGCATCAGGAGGCTGGAAGAGCCTTTGTGCAGGTATTCGGTAATAACGCCGGCCAGGCTTTCGCCGATATTAGGCAGATCGCGCAGATCCCCTGCTCCGCCCTTTTCTTCAATTTCGGCGACGGACTCCTCCATCCTTTCAATTTGATGAGCCGCCTTCCGGTAAGCGTCAATACGGAAGCTGTTGGCGCCCTGTGTCTCCAAAAGTTCGGCAATCTGATAAAGCAGCTGGGCCACTTCTTTGTTCGATGGTTTCTCGGTTGGCATAAAGGTCTTTTTTAATGGTAACAACACTTCAGTTGAATTTATTCAAATGCCGGAGCAATAGGCATCGCTATTGCCGAACTTTTTTCTTAGCTTACTCTTGTATAAAAAAGTCTCTATGATCAATCTCAGCAATAATAATCCGGAATCGATGGACAGCCAGCTGTTAAATCTTCAGCGAAAAGCAAAACAATACAAAGAGGTGCTGGAAAATACCCAGCAATACCGGCAAAGCTGGAAGACCTCTCTGCGCAATGAGATCACCAAAAAACTGGAAAACCTCGTCGATCTGACTGAACTGAATGCAAAAGTGGAACTTCGCTCCGACCTGGAAAACCTGGAAGCGGTAGTCCTCAGTTTCGGCGAATCTAAAAGCGGCGTGTATCAGCAGATAGGCGAAGATATTCAACGGCATCTCATCAAACACAACGGCTCGCTTATTTACCAGCAATTGTTTAATGGTAAAGTTATCGTCCTCATCAATTATCCTTTCATTGAAGGCTACGCTCAACCCAGGCCTCCCAAAACTATCGCCATTTACCGGCCCGAGGAATTGAAAGATCCGTTCTACCTACGCCACATGGAAGAATTCCTCACCGAAATCACCACCTGGGAGGATTACGACGACGATGAGCCCCATAAGCGCATCGGCTTCCACCTCAATTTCCAGCCCACCACGCCGGAACAACAGCGGGGGGATGGGCAGCAGCAAGGCTGAAATAAGAAATAGGGAAAGCCGGGGGTTGATTCAATCCTTCAATCCTTTTTACCTGCCGAAGCCTCTGGTGTAGACAAGCAATCCTTTCTCTACCCCGCCCCCTCTTCCATCAGATCCGTAACCATTTGCACGATATTCGTCCAGGCGCGGGCCACAGGCGCCGTCCAGTCTTCGCCGAGCGCGGCTTCCAGCGTATGAATCAAGACTTCCCGCACCACCGGATAATGTTCCGGCCGCACCCCATATCGATGGTGGCGCCGTCCCATTTCGCGCAGGCCGAGCTGGATATCCTCCGGCCGGCTAAGTGCGTACACCGCGTGCTTAAGCATATGCGTCATCAGTTGCCCCTGCACTTTCATATCGGTGGCTTCAAAAAGCTGCCGGGCGGCAGGCGCCACTTCGAAGAGGCGTTGATAGAAAGCCCGGGAAAAACTGGCTTCCTCACTCAGGAGAACCCCCAGACTGGATTGTACCAGTTGCAAATCATCCGGTGCGCTAAATCCCTGCACTTCGACGATTTCCAGCACCTCTTCCTTACCCTTGAGGGGGCTGCGGTCGCGGCGTCCGGTTGTTAAAGCAGAAGGTGGCAGTTGCTGCAGTAAGGTCTGCGAAGCCAGCAGTTTTGTTCCCAACTCACGGTTGCGCGCCTGAATGCGACTGGCGACGTTGACCGCATCGCCGATCACGCCGAACTGACGATGGCTGGGATGCCCCAGCAAGCCGACCACCGCCGGACCGTAGTGCAATCCGATGCCGACATCCAGGCTGACGCCGAACTCTTCCTCCAGCGTCTTATTGAGTGCACCCAGTGAAGAGACCATGCCCAGCGCCGCCCGCAAGGCCGCCCGGCAGGCCTTCTCCGGGTCTTTAGTTTGCAGACCAAACAATCCCGTAATCTCATCTCCGACATATTGATAAATAACCCCGTCGTTCATCAGGATAGGCTCGCCAAGTACGCCGAAAAACCGGTTGAGCACGTGAACGACATCGTAAGGCAGGTGGCGTTCGGCAAAGGGAGTGAAATTGCGCATATCGCAGAAGAGGATGGCCAGGTGGCGCTCCTCGGCAACGCCGGCGGCTATTTTCTCCAGCTGCAAGCGGCTGACTTCCGAGCTCGTGCGGATCATCCGCTCGAGTGTCACCCGGCCTTTCACCTTGGTCTGGCAGGCCAGCCGCATCGAAGCGCCCCAGTTGCGGCGACGGGCGACCCTCCGTTCGGCGGCCGTCCGCGGCGTCACGTTATTCATTCCTTCCAGGATGCGAACCCGGCAGGTCGTACAGCGGCCGTTGCCGCCGCATTCCTGCATATGGGGTATGCGCTGCCGGACAGACAAATCCAGAATGGTCTCTTCAGGATCAACACCGGAGATGCTTTTTCCCATGCAGCGATAATGGACCAGCGATCCTTTATTTTTTTGCTTTGGGGAAGTCCTTAAGTGGCTCCACAGTTTGGAAGCCCAGAAGCCGACACTTCTTTTCGATTCACCAGGGTGCATAGGTGATGGTTTTGTCTCGCCAAAAACAGGCATCGACAATTTTCACCTAATCCCCGTTGCGTTCAAGGCTTTTTGAGCAGGCGGCGCTCCCGGTTGATTATTCCGCCTGCCCATTCCGCATTCCGACTTCGGACTTCACGTCATTTCAACCTCACCACCTGCCCGGTCCTGAAAGACTCATCGGCAGCCAGCACGATTTTGAGGCTGTTGACGGCATCCTGCACATGATCGGTAAGGTCCAGATCCAGCTGTATTGCTTCCAGGAGGAATTGCTGCTCCAGCTCGCAAAGTCCGTCGTGATCGGGTTCATCGGCCGTGCTGATGATTTCGTCGTTTTTGGTAAAGTGCCCGTTGGGTCCCAGCTGAGCATGGTGCAGGCGCAGCGCACCTGTTTTGGTATGCCCTTCGATATCATCCGAATCACCCTTGGCTTCATCCACGATACTCACGCTTCCTTTCGGTCCCATGACATCTTTGACGAAGAAGGCCGTTTCGCTGATCATAGGACCCCACCCGGCTTCGTACCAGCCCACCGAGCCGTCGGCGAAGGTCACCTGCAGCTGTCCGTAGTTGTACATGTCATCGGAAACCTCATCACTCAGGCGAGCGCCGATGCCGTTGACCATAATGGGTTGGGAGCGGGTCATCAGACACATGATATCGACGTAGTGGACGCCGCAATCTACGATGGGCGACATGGTCTCCATGAGTGATTTGTGGGTTTTCCACTGATCGCCGCTGCTCTGCTGGTTGAGGTTCATGCGCATGACCAGCGGCTTGCCGAGGGTTTGAGCCACTTCCGTAAATTTCTTCCAGGCCGGATGCACGCGAAGGATATAACCGATGACGAGTTTGCGATCGAGGCGCTTGGCCAGGTCAGCCAGTTCCTGCGATTCTTCAACGGTAGTCGCCAGTGGTTTTTCGACGAATACGTGCGCCCCTGATTCCAGGCTGCGCTTGACGTATTCGTAGTGTGTCCCGGGGTAGGTATTGATGGATACCACATCGGGTTTGGTCGCCTTCAGCGCTTCTTCAAAAATACCGTAAGTCGGCAGCCCCCCCAATTCATCCGACAGCCGGTTGCGGCTCTCCGGACCGCGGCTGACCAGGCCGGCGATTTCAAATCCATCCAGTTTGTTATAGGCGCGGGCATGAGAGGTTCCCATATTGCCGCAGCCCACGACGAGTACTTTGAGTTTTTTGTCTGACACGGTGTATGATTTTAGTTGTTCTGCTTTTTCCGCTTAAAATACGACTTAGCCCTCGTTTTACAAATTCCCTTACGGAAAATAGTCCGGAGGAGACGAGAGGCTGTTTCACAAAATGTGCGCAAAGAAAAAGCGCCAAATTTATCGTCGGCATAATTGCACGCGGAGGCGCAGAGGGCGCTAAGAATATGGACGCTTTGCGTCCTCCGCGAGCCCTGCGAGCCATCATTCTGAGGGATACTTTGCGAGCCAAGTTACGATACGCCCTCTATACAGGCGTGAAATCAGGTAACAAAGCTCCTTTACCTCAACGCGACAAAGCCTGCATCTTTTTGGCGTAAGCCGCAATAATCGCCAGCGTGGACACATCGGCATCATAGACCGAGTACCAGCCCTGCAGTTCGTGCGGCGGATCTCCGATCCAGTCATCGCCGCGCTGCCAGACGGCGCGAGGTTCCCGGGGCCGCCCTTCTCCGCCCCAGGCCCAGAAGTTGGAGCCGGCTGCAGGAGTTCCCGCTTCAGCTCGCTGATGAATCAATTCGAAGACGTACTTATAAAAACGGTTGCGCCACTCGACCGTAGCCGTAGGCTCGTGGCTGTTAGCGTCGCGCGAGATGCCAAACTCCTCCAGGACGAGTGGTTTGTTTAGCTGCGCCGCCCAGTTCAGGTGGCGGTCCAGATATTCTTTGGCTTTGATTTTGGCGCGCTCGAAACTCTCTTCCGGATTTTCGGGATCGTACCATCCCCAGTTCTGCACCCAGGTATGGATAGTCGTGTAGTCAATGTATTCAGAGCGGTGATCCTTCCGAAAATGATTGCCGGTCGGCGTTTGGGTATTTCCCTCGCTACCGATGCAAACCAGATGGTTGCCGTCCAGTTCCTTGATCCGTTTCGCGCTTTGTACGATCCAGCGCCGGTAAGCCCGGGGGCGCAGCATGCCACGCGGTTCGTTGGCCAGCTGCCAGGCCATAATGGTGGGGTCTTCGCGATAAAGCCGCCCCGTGTAAGTATTCCGGCGCCTGATAACGGTGCGCAGGTGGGACTCGTAGGTGGTCATCGCTGATTCACTCTTGTAAAAGCCGGAGGTGTAGATCATGTACGGCAGCCAGCCCTTTCCCGTTACCGGATCGGGATAGGGAACTTCGACGTCTTCTTCAAACCAGGCCCGGTACTGGGCCATCCCGCCCGACCACTGCCAGAAATTGCTCAGGCAGACCACCGCGTACATGCCCCGCTTACCCATTTCGGCGAGGAGGAAGTCGAGGCCGTCCAGCAGCGCCGGATTATACACACCGGGAGAGGTTTGCAGGGCCGGCTTCATGCGCCAGGGCTCCGATTCGGGGCCCTCGCCGGCTGCCATAATGCGCAGGTTGGTCACGCCCAGAGCTTTCAGGTGATCGAGCTCGCGCAGCAAGCGCCGGCGATCGCCACCCTCCCCTGCAGAAGCCAGGTTCATGCCGTACCAGAAATTGGCGCCGAGGAAATAGTAGGGTTTACCGCCCTTGACGAAATGTCTGCCCTCTACGGAAATAAAAGTCTGTCCTTGGATCACAACGGTAGAAATAAGGATGAACAGAAAAAAGAAATAAACTTTTAAATTCATGCCGCCGATAAGATTAATGAGATTTTCAGGCACCGAAAAGAGCTAGAAAAGAAAAATCAGTGAGAATTCCCGCGCAAACCGCCTATTGGATGCCGCCAGAAGTTCGTAGCCGAATTCTGGAAGCGGTCACAGACCGCAGGATATTCGGTCGAGGTCACAGACGCTCGACCAACAGTAGACTGTACTATTTTCTTTTTCCCAAAAGAAAGTCGAAAAACTTGTGGCGGCGTCCACTACGGGAAATACTCAAATCTAACCGATTTCTTGCTTTCCTTCGAAAAAAGCAAAACTTACCAACCATGTCTGTACAGACCAAGACTTTCTCCGGCCGCGAAATCCTCCCCTATCTCGATCAACTGGCCCAACTGCGCATCGAGGTATTTCGCGAATGGCCCTACCTCTACGCGGGCAGCCTGGCCTACGAGCGCGACTATCTGGCTACCTTCACCCGCGCCGAAGACAGCGTCATGGTCATCGCCTTCGACGGAGAGGAGATTGTCGGTGCCTCTACGGGCCTGCCCATGCGCCACGAGACACCCGCATTACAGCGCCCTTTCCGGGAAAACGATTACGACATTGACCGCGTCTTCTACTTCAGCGAATCCGTGTTGAAAAAGGGATACCGGGGCCGCGGACTGGGAAAGACCTTCTTTCGCGAACGCGAAGCTTTCGTCCGTAAACTGGGCAAGTACGACTGGATCACGTTCTGCTCCGTTGTCCGCCCCGAGTCTCACCCCCGCCGTCCGGAGGATTACCGCGACCTCGGCGGCTTTTGGCGAAAGCTTGGCTACGAGCCCACCGATATGATCGGCAATATTTCCTGGCAAGACCTCGATGAAGAGGAGGAATCAGAAAAGCCGATGCGGTTTTGGGTGAAAGCGTTGAAAAGTTGACAGTTGGCCGGACAAGGCACAACTCATCTCCCCCTCAACAAAGCCAGCAAATCTGCCATCTCCTGTTCCGTGATCTGTTGTTCCAGGCCGTTGGGCATTGCCGAGTTGGGCTGTGCTTCCAGCGAGGCGATCCGTTCACGGGCGATGGTCACCTCTTTGCCGGCCAGGTCGCGGAGGGTGATGGCGGCAGGGCTTTCGCCGGCCACGACACCTGCGTACTGCTGATCATCCTTCGTCGTGAGTAGCCACAGCTCATAGCCGTCGGCGATGGATTCGTTGGGTTTGAGAATATCGTTGAGGATGGCGTCGGGGGTGCGGTTGCGGACGGCGGCCAGATCAGGACCGAAGGCGATACCCTTTTCGCCGCTGAGCTGGTGACACTGGGCGCAGGCCCGCTGGAAGACGACTTCACCACGTGCAGGATCTCCTTCCAATTCCAATGCCTGGTGGTAGGCTTCCACCACCTCTCCGCGGCCCGTCTCATTGCCTTCCAGAACTTGACGGGCCTTTTGGCGAACCGCTTCATTCCATTCGTTGAGCAGGGAAACGGTGCGACGCCAACCTATCGTAGAAGGATCTACCGTGCCGGCTTCCACCGCTTCCAGGAGGCGCATCCGCCGCTCCGGGTCCCGCATGAATACGTCGACGGCTCCGTCGCGCAGTTCGGGCGTCAGGGTGGGCCATTTTTCCAGCAGGAAATCACAGACAGCCGTGCCGGTAGAATGGGTGAAAGTTTCCAACGCCACCAACTGGACGGAGGCCGTCTCCGCCGGATCGATGAGGGCTTTCAGGTCTTCGACCGATAGGGCGCCGCTCCAACCCAGCACCCGGATGGCGTCGTAGCGAAAAGCGGAACCGGCTGACCGGTCGGTGAGAACTGTACGTGCGCGGCTGATCAGCTCACCGCTTGGCTCGTTAAAATATCCGCTCTGCCGCAACAGGTCCAGGCTCGCGCTGCGCAAAGCGGCGGGCGTCCCGGGCCGGAAGTGACGTATCAGCTGCTTTTCCCGTTGAGGAATAAACCGGCTAAGCTGTTCGCTGGAGCCGCCCTCCGCAATACCACGAAGAGTAGCGGCTTGCCACCAGGTATCTTCCGCACGGCTGGAAGCAGTAGCATCGGTCAGCAGGCGGCTCCATTCTTCCTCCGATCCAGCCCGAACGATGAGTTCGCTGAGTAGCGTGATAAAACCTTCGGCCGCCTCGCCGGACATCTTTTTCAGTTGAGGCAGCAAAGCAGCGTACCAATCCATCTCCCGACCCGCAACTCCACTTAAGGCAGCAATATGTACCCAGGCATCTTCGAGGTCGCGCAGCAGCAGGCGACGGCAGGCTTCACTCGCTTCTTCTGAGGGCAAGCTTCCCAGCGTGCAGAGCAACTGGTACCGCACCTTGGAATGAGGATCACTGATCATGGCCAGCAGTGAAGCTTCCAGTTCAGGCATATCCTTCAGGTGCTTTTCCGCTACCCGGATCGCGTTCTCCCGCAGCCCGGGCGAGGGATGAGCCAACAATTCCTGCAGCAAGGAAACCGTGACACCTCCCAGGCCTTCCAGTGTCCATAAGGCATGTACACGCCCCAGGTCACTGGTGGAAGTGAGCGCCATTTCCTGCAGCTCCGGAATCCTTTCTTTTTGCTGTTCCGATACCAGCCGGCGTTGTGCATGCCGGCGCCACCAGATATTGGGATCCGCCAGTTTGCCCACCCATTCCTCTCCACTCAGGTTCTCCTTATTGAGGCGACCTACGAAATCCACCGGCGGCGTTCCCTCCGGCGTTATCCGGTAAATGCGTCCCCTATCACTTCCGGCGTACAACTGTCCGGAAGCGTTCATTTCTTCCGACATCCATTCGGGGTGCTCAATAATTTTACGGTAGTAATCAATGACATATAAAGCTCCGGCCGGGCCTATGTAAAAATTGACCGGCCGGAACCAGGCGTCGGTGGAGGCCAGGAACTCTTTGTTTTTAAACTGGGGTACCGCCTCGAAGGTGGCCCCCTTGTCGCGGATCACATCGCTGTGCACCAGATTGTGCACCGGCTCTGCGGTAAAGATCACTTGGCCGTAGGGCTCACCAAACAGGCCTCCCTTGTACCAGGTGGTGCCGCAGCCGGAGGTCATCACCCCCACATCGGTGAGCAATTGATGCTCCGGGGCATCCGTGATGGGAAAAACTTCAGTACCCGGGCCGCCGGCCGGCATATTATGAGTCGGATCATCGACCAGGAGATGCGGATTGCGTTTGAGGTAGCGGGCGGCGATCACCTCGTGGAAGAGGTAGTAGTAGTTGCTGCCGTTGAAAAGATGCCCCCAGGGATCGAAGGAATAGCCGAACTGGGTCTTTCCGGAGAGTGCTTCCAGGCGATCGTTCAGTGGGTCGAAGCGCACCATGCGCCCGTCGGCATTGCGCGGCAGGGCCGGTGCGCCGGGACGGCCGGGAAAGCGAATCTCCGTTCCCTCGTCACCAAATTCCTCGGCGAAGCGCTTGGTGCCGATGGAGCCTTCGTGGCCCAGGTAGATCCAGTTGTCGAGTTCATAGCGGGGGGTATTCAGGTTGTGTTGAGGGTTGGAAAGAGCAAAGCCGGTGAGCAGCACTTCCCGGTGGTCAGCCTTGCCATCCCCGTCGGTATCTTCCAGGTAAAGCACATCGGGAGCATCGGTGACGATGACGCCCTCTTTCCAGCGCATAATGCCGGTGGGTAATATCAGGTTATCGTAGAAAACAGTGCTTTGATCCGGTCGTCCGTCGCCGTCGCTGTCGGTGAGTAATTTGATGACGCCGCTGCCGCTGACGTCCAGCGGATAGCCGTGCATTTCCACCACCCAAATGCGTCCCTGCTCGTCGATTTCCATCGCGACGGGATCGGAGATCAAAGGCTCGGCGGCTACCAGTTCGGCCTGAAAGCCGCCGGCAAGGCGTAACGTAGATAAAGCTTGTTGAGGGGAATAGGGAGGAGAGGCTGAATCGCCTTGCTGACAAGCTGAGAAAAATAGCAAAAGAATAGTCAGCAGAGGAATAGTATACTTCATCAGCAAGGGTTTTAAACGAAAAAAAACCCTTTAATTTAACTAAAATAAGAAACAGAAAGGTTTAGGTGTTAATTTTAATTGATCATTTTTTACTTCCCAGCAGAACCACTTCCTTGATCGGCTTATCTAACTCGAGGAAGAATTCTCCGGTATAAATATGATTGAAGTTCAGTTGCTCACGAAGGACCTCAAATTGCCCTTCGTCTTCCGTATGATTGGCGATCCACTCGATCGCCTTCAGGCGGTTAGGGAATTGGACTTTCATAGCTGTTCGTTTTTAGCAATCTGCGCCGTTAAGTATTTTCTTCTAATGTACATCCCTCAAATCAATTCTTCAACATTTCTTGATTAGTTAGCGACGTCGATTGATTAATCTGTGTAAATCAGCATTTGTTCTATTCATTAATTAAGACGGAAGGAGGTCCAAATGGTTAACTGTTTTCGCATGCTTTAACAATAACTTAAACTTTGTGTGTCGTCTATGAGCTGCTTTTGGGAAAACTAGGCCTTTTGCGAACCTTATTTCTGCGGTGAAAGGCTCAGGCAGGCAATTTAAAACTTTTTGTTGTACAAACGAGTTTATTTGTTTATTTTGCAAGCGTTTTAATTGACAGATTGACTGGAGTAAGCGTTTAGCGTCAACCTTTACCTTTTAAAGAGTTGAAAAGGCTTGCCCGACCACATCCGGGCGGGTTAGCGCTTCGCCCTGTGGAATTCACGAAGCGACTATTCCACTGGGTAAGCCCTTCCTACGGACCGTCTGGTCGGACTTGCAGTTTAGAAGATCTGGGCACGGAAGTTTCATTTTCAGACCTTCTAAACTTCTCAACCAGCCACGCCCGGAGGGCCGTGGCGACTAAACTTCTAAACTGTGTCGGCTTGTCTCATAAACCACGCCAAATACCTATTCCCGTCCATTGAACCGTTCAAAAAAAATGCTGCCAATGCCGCAAAAACGCACCGCCGATCTTCCCCTTCACCACGGCCATGTTCCGCCCTGGCTGGCCAGCCGCATGGCCAGGCTCGGGCGAGCCATCACCGAGGCAATCGTCCTCGAATACGGCAAGGGGGAAGTACTGCGCCGGCTCAGTGACCCGCTCTGGTTCCAGTCGTTTGGCGCCGTAATGGGCATGGACTGGCATTCCTCCGGCATCACCACCTCTGTGGTTGGCGCGCTGAAGCGGGCGCTCAACCCAATCAGTAAGGAACTGGGTATCCACGTGTGCGGCGGGCGCGGCAAGCACTCGCGCAACACGCCCCGCGAGCTGATGCAGATCGGCGATCAAACCGGGCTCGACGGGCAGCACCTTGTGCGCTGCAGCCGCCTGAGCGCCAAGGTGGACAATACCGCCATCCAGGACGGCTTTCAGATCTACCTGCACAGCTTCGTCGTCACCGATGAGGGGGAATGGGTGGTCATCCAGCAGGGGATGAACGACGCCAGCGGCTACGCCCGCCGCTACCACTGGCACTCTCAACAATTCGAATCCTTCGTCCGCTCCCCACACACCTGGATCTGCGGCGAGAATCAGGGCGAACTCCTCAACCTGGTTGACCGGGAAGCCGGCGCTACCCAGCAGGGGGTGCTGGACATCGCCACCGAACATCCCACCCGGATGATCCAGGAAATCCACCAGATTCGCATGCCCGCCCGTCACGACGTGAAGGCCAAAGACGTGGACCTCAAACGCCTCGGCAGCGTCATCGCGCTGGCCTACGAGCAGGAACTGCAGGACTTCGAATCGCTGCTGCTGCTCAAAGGGCTAGGACCGCGCACCCTGCAGTCGCTCACCCTGGTCAGCGAAGTCATCTACGGCACGCCCTCCCGCTTCCGGGATCCCGCCCGCTATTCCTTCGCTCACGGCGGCAAGGACGGAAAGCCCTTTCCCGTTCCCACCAAAGTCTACGACGAAACGATTCACACCCTCAGCACCGCCGTGCAAAAGGCCAAAATCGGGCACTCGGAAAAGAAAGAAGCGCTGAAGTCGCTGCACGAAACCGCTAAAAAGATAGAACGTAACTTCGTCCCCAACGACAACTTCGACCAGCTCATCGAACGGGAATGGCGGGAATCAAAAGGCTACGGCGGCCGGACGGTATTCGACGGAGGGCCGGATAATAAGAGACCGGTGCGGAAAAAACCAGACCAGCAGTTGAGGTTGTTCTAACGTACCGATGGCTTGCCCCGAAATCTGTTGTTTTTTTTTCGTTTCAGGTATGAGGTCAGGGGGGAACAAGCGGAAGGTATTTGAAGTGATTAAAAACTTATTGGTTCCTGAAGACTGCAGTTGAACAGTTGCTTTTTTCCCTGTACTTTTAGGGTGCACGAAACCTAGAAACATGTCCACACAGGTCCAGACAAAAAGATTTACGCTCGAAGAATATTTTGAATATGAATTAAAGGCTGAAAGACGTCATGAATTCATCGATGGCAAAATAGAACCCGTGACTTATACTTCAAAAAATCACGGCCGGATTGTTTCCAACCTTCATGGGCTGCTTTTTCCGCTTCTCGGAGATAGGGGGCTGGAAATCTACGCCGGCGACCGGATGTTGCATATTCCTCCTTGCAACAGGATTTACTACCCTGACTTGATCATCCTTCCCATAGATACCGATACTTTTCAATACAAGGGAAAAATGGAAGCCGACCTGTATCCAACTGCTTTAGTAGAAGTACTTTCGGACAGCACCGAAGATGATGACCGAACCGATAAATGGCGCTGCTACAAAATGATCGACAGTCTCCGGCAATATGTCCTGATCTCTCAAAAATATCCTTACATCGAAACGTTCCACCGCCGGGAAAATCAGCGGGAATGGTTGTACACCTTCTATGACGACCTCGAGCAGGAGGTCGAAATTGCCGGCTGCCCGGTTCGGTTGGAAGATGTGTACAGAAGGGTGGAAAGAGGGAGAACGGAGAAACCGTAGAACAGAGAAACCGTAGAACAGAGAAACCGTAGAACAGAAGAACCGTAGAACAGAAGAACCGTAGAAGTAGGGCTTGGCCAGGCATTACCGGGTAGAAATCGCAGTAGTCTACAGTCGATGGTCAATAGCGCAGGGGCAGACGAAGGTAAACCGGGGACTATCCATTGCCGACCGGGCGAAGCCAGGTGAAACCGCAGAACAGAAGAAGTAAGGCTTGGCAGCCCTGGAGAGGTGGGAAAACCTCCGATTATTTTAGTCTTTCCAGCATTCCAGCCAGTTCCGCAGACGACGGCCTGGGGGCATCAGCATCAATGATCCGCCCTTCGGGATCGATGAGCAGGAAGCGGGGCAGCTCGCTGATCTGGTAGTCCAGGCAGATTTGCGAATTCCAGCCCTTATCGGCCAGTAGCTGAATACCTTTCAGTTCCTTTTCGATGACGAAGCGCCGCCATTGCTCCGGCCGCTCGTCGATGGAGACACTGACGAAGGCCAACCGCTCGCTGTTTTCGTATTGCTTTTGGTATGCTTCCAGAAAGGGCAGTTCGCGCAGGCAGGGGCCGCACCAGGTGGCCCATACATCCACATACAGGTAGCGGCCGCGCAGGTCGGCCAGAGACACCGGTTCCCCCGCCGGGTTTTTATAAGCAAAAGCAGGAGCCGGCTGACCGGCAGCAAGCGGCGCCCACCGCCGATACTGACGGGCCAGTTCCTTTCGGAGGTCTTCGGAGTCTATGCGTTGAACGGCGCTTTCCACCAGTTCCGGATCCAGATGAATACCGTCGGTTTCCATGGCCTTGCCGGCCGTCGTCAGGTAAGCATAATCGCGAACAGCCGGATCACTAATCTCTTCGCCGATGATTCCGAGGCGCAGTTCCAGCCAATCATTAACACTTCTTCCTTCAGAGCCGCGGGCAAGGGCCTGATAGTCCAGCCAGGCCGGCAAAAAGTCATCAAAAACAGGCAGTTTCAGCACTTGCGCTTCGTCCCAGTCCAGGTCGTTCAGAAAGTGGTAATAGCCGGTGCTGGGGGTGTAATTGGCCCGACCCGAGAAGTAAGCATGCGCTTCCGGGTACTTCAGTAAGCGGGTGGCGTGTTCGAGCTCCAGGCGAAGCGCTTCCAGCTCCGCGAAAGGGCCTTCTTTCTGTGAATGCGTGTCCTCAAAATATTGCAGGGCTTCGAACAACTCTTCATAAATTTGTTCCAGCTCCCGGCGAAAAACCGCTTCTTCCAATTTAGTCATCTCCTGAAAGCTGCCCTGCGCTGCGTATAAATCCGCTTTCCGGCGGTTTTGCTCCTGCAAAAAGGCATTTGCCGCTGCTCCCTCGCCTTCAAATACAAGACTTTCGTCCCAGTTTTTCACATCAGCTTTGACCTTCAGGTCATCGCCCGGCCGCAGAAATAAGCGCACGCGCTGCCGGTCGTGCCACAGGGTGAAGTACCCGGCTTCTTCCCCGTTTACCGTAAGGTGAAACTGCCCATTCTCCAGCTGAGCCTTTTCCAGAACCTCTCCACCGGAAAGGGTAATACTTCCAGTAACCGGGTTTTCAAGCGCTCCAGAAAGCTGGAAAGGACGAGCCTCCTCTCCCGTCTGACAGGAGGGCAGCAAAAGGAGGAGCAAAAACAAGGGAAAGCAACGCATATTTTTAATTTTCGCAAAGATAAGGAACCGGCTAAAAATGACTTCCCTATTTTGCCGGCGTCTTGAGGCTCAATATTGGGGGAAGTAGGTCCGGAAAGTCTGATCGCCAGAACGGACCTATAAGACCGCTCTTCAAAAACATGGAGCACTCATTTTAAAGGCTCCCATTTTTCAGCAAAATTTGGTATACTGTTACTTTTTAAACAAGGTGCATTCTCTATCCTTATGAAACGCATATCTCTAGCCATCCTGCTGCTCTCGAGTACGTTCCTCGCTTTCGCCCAGGTCCCCGCCAACCCCATCGGCATCAACCCGCCCAGCCTGAAATGGGAGCAAATCGAAACCGACAAGGTGCAGGTCATTTTCCCGGCCGGGCTCGACAGCGCCGGCCAGCGCGTGGCCAATATCGTTCACTATTTGTGGGACCGCCATAATGAATCGATCGGTGAAAAAATGATCCCGGTGACCATTCTGTTGCAAAACCAGACGGTCATTTCCAACGGCTTCGTCACGCCCGGCCCCTTCCGCTCCGAGTTTTACACCATGGCGCCTCAGTTCAATTACACCAGCAGCTGGCTTGACGTGCTGGCCATCCACGAGTACCGGCACGTCAAACAGTTCGGTAACTCCGTGCAGGGAATGACCAAAGCCGTGAAAAATGTCCTCGGCTCCTGGCCCTGGGGCGGTATGTTCGGACTGGCCATGCCGCGCTGGTACTTCGAAGGCGACGCCACCGGCATGGAAACCGCCCTCACCCGCTCGGGGCGGGGTCGCCTGCCTGCCTTCGATATGGAGTACCGCAGCCTGATCCTGGAAGATATCGACTACGGCTACGAAAAAGCCGGCGCCCGCTCCCTCAAAGATTTCGTTCCCACCTGGTACAAGCTGGGCTACTACATGACCACCCACGCCCGCCGCCATTACGGGGAGGATATCTGGGCCGGCGTGCTGGAAGATGCCGTCCGCTACCGGAGCCTCTTCTATCCTTTCAGCAAAGGCCTCGAACGGCGCACCGGGCTGAGCACACCGGACCTGTACCACGCCACTTATGATGAGCTGGACAGTCTGTGGACCACTCGCTTACGCGAAAAGATCGAAACACAGATCAGCGGTGATCTAGTCAACCAACAGGAGAAAAAAACGGTCATCAACTACAATCATCCGCATTACCTGGACGACGGCCGCATACTTGTGCAGAAGCGGGGATTTAACCTGATTCCAGCCTTTTATGCCATTGATAAGACAGGACGGGAAGAGCGCTTCACTGCCAGCGGTATCATCTTCGATCCGCTGGAAAGCAGCCTCTCCCTGTCGCGCGGCTGGATCTGCTGGGCGGAACTGGGCTTCAACACCCGCTGGCGGAACGAAACCTATTCGGTCATCAAAGCTTATAATCTGAGCACCGGTGAAAAGCGCAAGCTCAGCACCCGCAGCCAGTACTTCTCTCCCGCCCTGTCCAACGACGGGGAGTACATCGTTACCGTTGAGGCTACCGAAAACATGCACTACCAACTCGTTATTCTGGATGCCCGCACGGGGGATATCATCCGCCGCCTACCTAATACAGATGGCTACTTCTACAGCTTCCCCCGCTGGTTGGCCGGCGATGAACAGATCGTCGTGGTAGTTAATAAAAACGAGCAGGCACAACTGCGCCTCGTCGATGTAAACACCGGCGAGAGCGAAGCCCTGACACCCATGACGCTGCGCCAGCTCAGCCATCCCTTTCCTCAGGGCGATTACGTTTTCTACAGCGGCGACTACACCGGCATCAGTAATATTTTCGCCGTACGTCGCCGCGATGGGCAGATCTTTCAGCTCAGCGATGTGCTTACCGGCGCCTTCCAGCCTTCGGTATCCCGGGATGGGAATCGCCTCGTCTACAGCGAATTTACCGCCCGGGGCTACGACGTACGCGAGCTCGACCTGAAGGATATCGAATGGCAGCCCTTTCAGCCGGCGTCCGCCGGTTTCGGCATGCAGTATTTTGAAACACTGGTCGAACAGGAAGGCGGACACATCACCGACAAGGTGCCTGATCAGACCTTTCCGGTGAAGAAATTCAACAAGTGGAGCGGCATCATTAATCCGCACTCCCTTTTGCCCTATATCGGTCATCCCTTCTACGGATTGCAGCTGCTTTCCGACAACAAGTTCAGCACGATGTCGGCTTCCGCCAATGGGTTCTACAACGTCAACGAAAACGAATTTACCTTCATCGGCAACCTGAGCTACGCCGAACTCTTCCCCGTCATCAACGGCAGCTTCCGGCATGCCTACCGCAGCAGCACCTTTATCAATTTTGCGCCCACCAACGATTCCACGATCATCCAAACCCTGTTCGGAGAACGCTGGCGCGAGAATGCGGTGAGCGCCGGGGTTAATATCCCACTGAATTTCTCCGCCGGCAACGCCTTCACCAATCTCAACTTCCGGGCCGACTATCACTACGTCAATGTCCGGACGGAGGACCGCATCAACGATATAGACAATCCACGCGATACCATTACCGGAGTGGATGTTAACCGGCTGGAAGGCATCTTTGTCCCACCTATTCAGAACAGCAACCTCAACGCCGTCGATCTGAGCCTCAACTTCCGCAGTCTGCGACGTACCGCCCTGCAGCATCTCAATCCACGCCTGGGCATCAATATGAGCCTGCGCTACCGGACCACCTTCAGCAGCGATATCCTGCAAGGGAATAACCTCCTCGCCCGCGCCGACCTCTTCCTGCCCGGCCTGAGCCGCAACCACAGCTTTTACATCAACGCCATGTATCAGGAACAAGATCTGCTCGACAATTATCGCTTCTCCGATGTCTTCGTCTATCCGCGGGGTTACAACAGCCAGCTGGGCGACAAATTCTACAAACTGGGCTTCAACTACAGCCTGCCACTAGCTTATCCCGACTGGGCGATAGGCCCCGTTGCTTTTCTCAAACGCATCAAGGCCAACGCATTCTTTGATATCGGGCGAGTCGAATGGGAGTTCCCTTTCGCTGTTCAACGCAATATCAACAGCACCGGCGTGGAACTGCGCTTCGACTTCCGCGCCTTCCGCCTGCTGGAAATCGATGCGGGAGTGCGCTACAGTTATCTGCTGAACGAGAACTTAGCGCCGGGCGGCAATCCACACCAGTTTGATTTCTTGGTGATCAGTATTTCGGAGTAAGATAGGACTGGATATACTAAGAAAATGGAGGGGGTGCCGAGCCTTCGGCCGGCTGCCTGTAGGGATCGGGGTGCCACTGCACCCCTCTTGTTGGGGCTCATTCGTCGCGCTTACCCGCTGAGGGGAAGGCTAGCCAACCTTTCAGCGAGGCGATAGCCGAGCCCCTACAACTCTGAAGCAGTTGCTTCAGGGTCCCCACAGGCAGCCGAGCGGAGCGACGGCAACTCCTTCACGATGGTTTTTTCAAGTAAATTATGATCATTCACCGCACCGTCACTGAAACCTCTTTTATCTCCCCTCCTATTTTTACTCGCACCATTCCGCCTTTTACTCCATAAACAGTAAAATCCTTCACTTCACCGTTCTTCCAGCTCAGGTCCACTTCGTAACCTCCCCGGGCGCGCAGGCCGCTGATGCTGCCCTCCAGCCAGGCGTCGGGCAGGGCGGGCAGCAGGTGCAGGTAGCCGGCGTGCGATTGCAGGAGCATCTCTGCGATGCCGGCCGTCGTGCCGAAGTTGCCGTCGATCTGGAAGGGCGGATGGGCGTCGAAGAGGTTGGTCAGCAATGATTTGGCGAACAGCAGCTGCAGGTGTTCGGCGGCCATGTTGCCGTCCTGCAGGCGGGCCGAGAAATTGATCAGCCAGGCGCGGCTCCAGCCCGTGCCGGCGCCGCCGTTGTCCAGGCGGTATTGAATCGTCTTCTTGACGGCTTCAAACAATTCCGGTGTTCCTTCCGGCGTAATGGCGTCGCCGGGGTGGAAAGCGTAGAGGTGCGACATGTGGCGGTGCCCCGGTTCGGATTCTTCGTAGGGACGGTCCCATTCGAGCAGGCGGCCGTCCGGTCCGATGACGGTTCCGGAGCGCACGCGGCTGCGCTTGGCGCGCACCCTGCTCGTAAAGGCATCCTCAATACCGAGCACATCCGCAGCTTCGAGCACATTATCAAACACCTCTTCGATGATCTGCTGATCCATCGCGCTGCCCAGGCAGGAGGCGGCGGGTTCGCCGTTCGGGGCGATGAAGGAATTTTCAGGTGAAGTGGAAGGTGCCGATACCAGCTTGCCGTTGCGCGGGTCCTCCATCAGCCAGTCGAGGCAGAATTCGGCGTAGCCGCGCATCAGGGGGTAGGCGCTTTCGCGCAAAAAGGCGGTATCCCGGGTGAAGCGGTAGCGTTCCCAAAGGTGTTGGGTGAGCCAGCCGCCGGCCATCTGCCAGGCGCCCCAGTAGGCCTGGGCGGCGCGCATCCAGGCCGGCGCCCAGAGGTCGGAGGCGTGGTGCACCATCCAGCCATTCATGCCGTACTGCTCGCGGGCGGTCACCTGCCCGCGATCGCTGACGCGCTCGATGAAGTCGAAGAGCGGCTGGTGACATTCGCTGAGGTTGGTGACCTCGGCCGGCCAGTAATTCATCTGCAGGTTAATGTTGAGATGGTAATCGGCATTCCAGGGCGCTTCGATATGCGGATTCCAGATGCCCTGCAGGTTGGCGGGATTGGTGCCGGGGCGGGAGGAGCCGATAAGCAGGTAGCGGCCATACTGGAAAAGCAGGCGGGCCAGTCCGGGATCGGATGTACCTTCGGCTACCTGCGCCAGCCTTTCATCCGTAGGAATATCGTTCCGGCTTGGATCGCCCAGTTGCAGGCGAACCCGGTGAAATAAGGCCTGGTGGTCAGCGATGTGGCGCTGCAGCAAGTGCTCATAACTTTTACCGCTCAGGGCCAGCAAATTGCGGCGCGCCGCCGAAGGATAATCGGTTTCGTAAAAGCTGGTTTGTGCGGCAACCAGCAAAGTCACCGCCCGGACTCCTGAGATACGCAGGCTGTCGCCCTCCGCCTGTACCGTTCCGCCATCATTATGAACTTCGAGAATACCGTGAAAGCGAACACCGTCCTCCAGCGGGCGGTCTTCCAGCCGGTCTCGCGCGCCCGATTGGGTCACTGCTCCCTCCATAACCAACCGCCGATCCCCTTCCGGATGGACCTCAGCGGTAGGCCAGTCGCCGTCCATCGGGCGGGAGAGACTGACCGAAAAGTCAAGGCCCTCCTCCCCTTCTGTTTCCAGGCGGACGACGAGCACATCGTCGGAATGAGAGGCAAATACCGTCTGCCGGACCCTTTGTCCATCGACTTCGTAGCTCGTCGTGGCGACCGCCCGGTCCAGATCCAGTTCCCGCCGGTAGTCAGTAATATTTCGGCTTTCGCCAAAATTGATAAACAGATCGCCGAGCGTCTGGTGCGAACGCGTAACCGACTGGTGGGAAAAACGGGCCACGAGCAGGCTGTCGGCTTCCTGATGGCGGCCCTCCACCAACAGCTGACGGATCTCCGCCAAATCTTCCGGCGTGCCCCGTACGTCACCCCAGGTGGGGCCGCCGGGCCAAAGACTGTCTTCGTTGAGTTGTATGCGCTCGCGATCCGTGCGGCCAAAGACCATGGCACCGAGACGGCCGTTGCCCAGCGGCAGGGCCTCTTCCCAGACTTCGGCGGGTTGACGGTACCAAAGCTGCAGCGGGGCCGGTTCCTGAGCCAATGCAAATGAGCTGAATAATAAGGAAAACAGGATTAGCAGAATAGGGGATTTAAAAGTCATTGTAGTTCATTTTTCAAAGAGAAAGCAATAGTGACCGCAATTTTCCCTGTACGGTGATAACGAGGTGACATCTGGCTTTTGAGGAAGGAAAAGTAAAACATAGTTTTGACCATCAATCGAGCATTTTCTCTGCCGTTTTCTCCCCCGGCGAAAAACGGCACATATTGACTGCCTCCCGCGACGGCACCGCTAAACTATGGAACCTTGAAGGAAACTGTTTGCAACCCCTCGACCATGAGGGCCCTGTATACAGCGCCCGCTTCTCCCCCGACGGCCGGCTCATTGTCACCGCTTCCGCCGATGGCTCCGCCAGGTTATGGGACCTGGAAGGCAACCTGCTCGCGGATTTAAACAGACATGGTGGTGAAGTGTATTCCGCCGTTTTCTCTCCCGACGGCCGCTACATCTGCACGGGCTGCGGGGACGGCAGCGCCCGCCTGTGGCCCACGCCGTTCGCGGTTAAGGATTGGATGGATGGGAAAGGTCCATTGTAGGAGAATGGGTGACTTGGGGTCTGGGAGAGGCGGAGATCGACAAATCCGGTTAAATTCTCCCAATTTCCCAGTCACCTAATCACCTTCTCTCAACTACCCGGCGCCTTTCGCCACAATCGAATCCTCCTCAATGATTCCCTCCTCGGGGGCTTCTCGGTCGACGCGATCGTAGAAAGTCAGGATAAAGAACAGCATGACTGCCACGGCAAAGCCGGCGGGGATGAACCAGAAGTCTTTCCATTGCTCCAGGGACAGGCTTTTGGCGCCAGCCAGAAAGGCATTGTATACGTTGCCGGCCACCTGGGCGCCGATCAGCATCCCTACACCGTAGGTCACCAGTACCAGGAAGCCCTGGGCCTGACCGCGAATGGCGGGCGTCGATTTTTTATCCACGTAAATCTGACCGGTGACGAAGAAGAAGTCGTAGCAGATACCGTGCAGCAGAATACCTCCAAGGATCATCCAGGTGACCGTTCCGGGAGCGCCGAGGGCAAAGAGGACATAGCGCAGGCCCCAGGCCAGCATGGCCACGGCGAGCATCCATTTGACGCCCAGGCGCTTAAAGAAGAAAGGAATCAGCAGCATGAAGGCTACTTCCGACATCTGTCCTAGCGTTTGGGTGCCGGCGATATTTTGAAACTCTGTATCCTGCAGGAAGATCTGGGTGAAGTTGTAATAGGCAGCCAGCGGAATACAAATCAGCAGCGAGCTGATAATAAAAATATAGAAAGACCGGCTCCCCAGGTGCTTCAGGGCTTCTACCCCGGCTATGCTACTCAGCGACACTTTTTCTCCCGCAGCCGGCGGTGGGGTATGAGGAAGGGTGAAGCTGTAAATCCCCAGCGCCAGGCTGGCGATGCCAGTGGTATATAGCGGCGCCGCCGTCTGCTCGGGAATCCCTTCAATAAAGCCGCCTAAGAGGTAACTGATGAAGAGACCTGCCACAATCCAGCCTATAGTGCCGAACACGCGGATCACCGGAAACTGCTTCTCCTGATCTTCGATATTGTGGAAAGCCAGCGAGTTGGAAAGGCCGATCGTCGGCATGTAACAGAGGTTATAGGCTAAAAGCAATAAAATAAAGAGCGTCGGATTAGCCGATGTCTGCGGTACGATCAGCATAAAAACACCACCCAATAGGTGCATCACCGCCAGTACTTTCTCTGTGGGAAAATAACGGTCGGCAATCAGTCCGAGAAAGAAGGGAGCAATGATAGCAGCCAGCGGGTTTACCGTAAAGGGCCAGTGCGTCAGATCCCCCATCCCCTGTTGGGTCATATACACGGCTACAGTCGTATACCAGGCTCCCCAGACAAAAAACTGAAGAAACATCATGACCGATAGCTGAGCTTGAATCTTATTCATAACAGGTGGTTCGATTTTGTGATTTTTAGTACTGTTTTGCTGGCCACCGGAATAGAGCAATATCGTTCTTCAAAGCTCAGAGTATAATGATTCCGGAGACTGCGCTTAGCGACGTGCCATCAATAACTGTCGGGTTTTCCAAGAGCGCTTTTTCCTTTATCCGGCGTTGAATCCCGCTTTTTGAATTAAAAAGCGGGACTCCCTTAGCGCTTTTAAGGTCAGGAATGGGTGACGCTTCGGTCACCATCCTGACAGTCTCTGGCTCGTCAGTGACCGTCGCCTTGGCTAAAGAAAAAATCATTTGCCTATTGAAACCCCAGACTTATTAATCGCATATCGCTTAATTTAATCAAAATTCTCTGTTTGGAAAGTTTTTCCGGCGTATCCTCATTTCCAAAGAGGTATTTCCCAATACAAAACTTGATTCACCGGTAAGTATTCAGGCAGACGTTAAAAAGGCCAGATACACTTACACGAAGAAGGCCGGGCCCTTTGGAGCAGTCCGCGACAGGGAATATTACCACACTTTCAAACAGACAGGAGTTGGAATGCGGAACTGACCATTGTAAGTCAGCGTACCCCGGTCAGCGTTGCGTTCAAAGATGGTGATATTATCCGTGTTTTGATTGGCTACGTAGAGAAAACCACCTTCCGGACTAACCAGGAAGTTACGGGGGAATTCGCCCCGGGTAGCTTCATGACCGACTAGGGTCAGTTCTCCGTTCTCCTGATCGATGGCGTAGATGACGATACTGTCATGCCCCCGATTGGAACCGTAAAGGAAACGGCCGTCAGGGCTGATATGAATATCTGCACAATAATTTTCACTGCTCTCAAAGTTTTCCGGCAGGGTGCTTATGCTTTGAAACTCCTCGAGCATTCCGGTGGAAGGATCCCAGGAGTAGGCATTAACCGTAGCATCGAGTTCATTGATCAGATAAGCAAAGCGATTATTGGGATGAAAGGTCATGTGCCGTGGACCGGCGCCCGGCTGAACCTTTACACTGGGATACGTAGCGGGTACCAGGCGGCCGTCTTCCAAGTCCATCCAGAATATATGAATGCGATCGGCGCCTTTGTCAGGTATATACACAAAGCGGTTATCCGGCGACAGGCAAACCATGTGGGGATGACTTGACTGCTGCTGAGGATGGGGGCCGCTTCCCTCGAGTTGCACCTCGAAAACAGAAGGGCGCAGCTTCCCGTCCTCCTGGATAGGCAACATAGCCACCACACCGCCTACATAATTGGCGACCAGCGCGTATTGCCCGGTCTGCTCTACCACGATATGACAGGGGGATTGCCCTTTAGTGGTGTGCCGGTTGAGTAAGATCGGCCGCGGCACATTGGGATCGATACGAAAAGCCGTGATCCATCCTTCCGGCGCCAGATCGGCGCCCACCTCATTCACGGCGTACAGGTATTTCCGGTTTGGCGAAATAGCGATAAAGGATGGATTGACCACGTCCTTGGTAACCCCTTGCTGCTGAAGCTGACCGGTCGCCGGATCAAGCAGCATCTGATACACCCCCTCGGCTTTTCCTTTCACATGGGGCTCACTTTTGGTGTAGGTTCCTACAAACATAAGCAACTTAGAAGCTTCTCCTTCGACCGTTTCTTCTCCAGTAGCCGCTTCGGTTTTGTAGGCGGAATCACTCCCGCAGGTATTCAATAAAAAAAGAGTGCATAGAATGAAAGAAAGAAATCGCACCGTAGGAAGCGTATTTTTCATGATGTTCAAATTTGCATGAAAAATAAGACGCCGGTTTCTAAATTCCAACTCGAGGTATTATTCAAGTAGGCAAGAAGATCACAATACAATTATTACAAGCTGGTAAACAGCTACTTAAACTATGATGATTTTATTTTAATACAGTTCGACCAGCAGGATACATACGGCAGCGCCACGATTATATTGATTCGATGGGAAGGCCGGAGACAGGAATTTCATGACAGCACTCTCCCTGAGAAGTTATTGATTATTTATGCTGACTCACCGACCTGAATGGCTCATAAACAGGCTCCTTCAATCCTTAAAAAATAGAAGACTCCTGTCGCCTTCGTAACTCCTGACGAATTTTGTATTCAATAACCTGAGAATCGTAGTAGGTGGGATGGTCGCGACGAATGCGCACGGTCCGGAAAGTAAACAATATACCAAGAATGGGAACAGCACTGAGAAACAGGATGCCCAGCCAGGTAACTTGAAAATGAGAAGCCAGAAAGGTAGCGATGACAAATAGAGGGATGAGAATTCCCATCCGGTAAAGATTAGACAACTTGTTGGAGACTGTTTCTTTTTGTCCTTCCAGTTGTTCCAACATATCGTAGAGATCGGGCGTGGAGAAGTCCTGGGGGCCGAGGGTGTGCACCAGCAACAGGTCGTCATTGCCTTCACGCTCTATCCGCTCTATGGTGCGGTCCAGAAAATAACGCATCGCAATTCGGTTTAAAATGAACGGGACTGTTAAAAGAGTAGTGAATTACGGGAAATTCCAAAGTAGTGCGGAATCATCCCTACACCTTAATTTTTAAAGTGTTAAGCGGCCGAGAAATAAAATGGCGTGTTTATCCGGTTCTTAGTCACTTCTTTCATTTAAAATTAATTCAAATGAGAGAATAATGTTGATTTCTTACCTAAGAATTATTAAAAAAGTTCAATTTCCCAGGCGCCGGCATTGAAGTGGTCTGCTGCCGGCGAAAAACCCGGATTTGGGCGCCAATCGAAGCCAATTTTTCATTGCATAGCAGCGCTACGAAGTTATAAATTGGCACAGCGTGGGGGCTAAATCTGCGTTTTAGAGCCCAGCAAAAAAACTTTAGACAACTTCATTAATAACGGTCAACAATAAGGCATGTGAAATAACCCAATAAATGAAAAACGCCACAGCCTTTTAAATATTATTTTCAGCACCAGGATTCAAGATTTTTGCTGAATTTTTCAATTTCCATCAGACAGAGAGGGCGGGTAAGCCTCGGCGCCGCTCCAAAGCTCCACATTCGGCTCCGGTCCCATCTCGAAAACCAATTCTCCACCGGCTGTCAGTTCTTCATGGGTGAAATACGCGCGCTGAAGCGCCTGTCCGTTCAGTGTGGCGGATTGTATATACAGGTTTTCCGTCGAGACATTAAGCGCCTCTACCGTAAAGGTCTTTTCCGCTCCTACCCGGATGACTGTTTTTTCAAAAAGAGGGCTGCCGATGACATAGATGCCCTGCGCAGGATTGACGGGATAAAAGCCCATAGCACTAAAGACGTACCAGGCTGACATCTGCCCGCAATCTTCATTACCACAAAGCCCGGCCGGGGTACCATCATATTGGGTAGCCATAATTTCCCGTACCTGTTTCTGCGTCTTCCAGGGAGCGCCGGCATAGCTATGTGAACTACCCACCAGCTAAAGACTGGTGGGCTTCGGGCTTCCCAGAGATGTGCCCCGACCGAGGTCGGGGTCTTACCTTCTCTCCACCCGTGTTTTCGACAGTCCCTGCCGAAATGATTCTTTTTC
>Ga0209949_1000137_pt1 | contig 41388 bp, 34 predicted proteins | sample SalPonC_black_MG_FD_185711 | JGI IMG/M metagenome (GOLD analysis project Ga0209949, IMG submission 185711) | Salt pond soil microbial communities from South San Francisco under conditions of wetland restoration - Salt Pond MetaG... | ecosystem: Environmental > Aquatic > Marine > Intertidal zone... | reverse complement strand
CAGCGTGCTGTTTGGCGTCGCCAGTTTTGCCGAGGGTATTGACCTGCCCGGGCATTACCTCAGCCACGTGGTGATTACCCGCCTGCCATTCTCGGTGCCGGATGACCCGATTGAAGCCAGCCTGGCAGAGTGGGTGACATTGCGCGGTGGCAATCCGTTTATGGAGATCACCGTGCCGGATGCTTCGATCAGACTGGTGCAGGCGGTTGGCCGGCTGTTGCGAAAAGAGTCGGACACCGGCAGGGTCACCATTCTGGACCGCCGGATCATTACGCGCCGCTACGGCCAGCTGTTGCTGGATGCGCTCCCGCCGTTTCGCAGGATCATCGAGCCATAAGTTTCGGCTGGCTGCGTTTACCGGTTTTTGGTCTAGACTGAGGGAACAGGTATACGATTAAAGAATGAAAACAGCGCCTGTTATGCGTAGGGTCCTTTCATAATCAGTGGTGACAGGAGCAACACAGTCGATGAAGCTACAACAGCTACGTTACATCTGGGAAGTAGCACACCACGAGTTGAACGTCTCGGCAACGGCGCAGAGCCTGTTTACCTCGCAACCCGGCATATCCAAGCAGATCCGCTTACTGGAGGACGAGCTCGGGCTGGAAGTCTTCGCCCGCAGTGGCAAACACCTGACCCGCATTACGCCCGGTGGCGAGATCATTATCCGCGAGGCCGGCGAGATTCTGCGCCGGGTGGAAGGTATCAAGAAAATCGCCCAGGAGTTCAGTAATCAGCGCAAGGGCGATCTCAGCATTGCCACCACTCATACCCAGGCCCGCTATGCACTGCCGCCGGTTATCAGCGGGTTTATTGAGGCCTTTCCCGATGTCTCCCTGCACATGCATCAGGGCACGCCCATGCAGATTTCCGAGATGGCGGCCAATGGGGCAGTGGACTTTGCCATCGCGACCGAGGCCATGGAGCTGTTCAATGATCTGATCATGATGCCCTGCTATCGCTGGAACCGCACCGTGATTGTGCCGCGGGACCATCCACTGGCGCAGGCCCCGGAACTGTCGCTCAATGAACTGGCGAAGTTTCCGCTGGTAACCTATGTGTTCGGGTTTACCGGCAGGTCCAAGCTGGACGAGGCATTTCAGGCCCAGGGTCTGACCCCGAAAGTGGTGTTCACCGCCGCCGATGCAGACGTCATCAAGACCTATGTCCGTCTCGGGTTGGGCGTGGGAATCATTGCCAGCATGGCCTTTGACGAGGCCGCAGACCCGGACCTGGTAGCGCTGGATGCCAGAAAGCTGTTTCGCCCCAGCGTGACCAGAATCGGATTCCGGAAGGGCACTTTCCTCAGGGGATACATGTACGACTTCATCCAGCGCTTTGCCCCGCACCTTACCCGGGAGCGGGTCGATGAAGCCGTTAGCCACCAGGGCAGCCGGTCGGAAATAGAGGCGCTTTTCGCCGACGTAGAGCTTCCGACATACTGATGAGCAGGAAAGCAGGCGGATACGTCCATTCAGGACACGCCGTAAATACATCCATGTAGGCTCGGATGCAGCATCCCTGCTACATACGGTCCTGAATGGACGTACCCGCCTGCTTTCTTTGAGTTTAGTGCTAACCGGTTACTGACGGCTAATCAGGTTGCCGGCGTGCAGCCCGCACTCTTTGCGGGTGGCTTCCTCCCACCACCAACGGCCCTCGCGCTCGTGCTGGCCGGGCAGGATCGGGCGGGTGCAGGGCTGGCAGCCGATGCTGACAAAACCCTTTTTGTGCAATTCGTTGAAGGGCGCCTCACTCATCCGGATATAATCCCAGACCTCTTTTGAGCTCCAGTCTGCCAGCGGGTTGAACTTGACCAGCTGCTTTTCAGCCGTCGAAAAGGCTTCGTCGAGCTGAACTACCGGTACATCGTTGCGGGTGCCCGGGCTCTGGTCTTTTCGCTGGCCGGTAATCCACGCGTCCACCGTCTGCAGCTTGCGCCGCAGGGGGTTGACCTTGCGAATCCCGCAGCATTCGGCATGACCGTCCTCATAAAAGCTGAACATGCCTTTGCGATTCACCATATCTTCCACTTCCCCGGCATCGGGAAACAGGAACTGGATATTGATGCCGTAATGGTTGCGGACTTTCTCGAAAAATTCATAGGTTTCGGCGTGCAGGCGACCGGTGTCCAGGGAAAACACCTGAAGGTTGTCGGTAAGCCTGTGGGCCATTTCAATCAGCGCTACATCCTCGGCACCGCTGAAGGAAATTGCGATGTTATCGAATTCCGCAAACGCGGCCTTGAGAATTTTCCTCGGGCTCTGGCCGTCCAACTCTGCTTTCAGTCTTGCAATGTCTGTCATTGAATCAGTGACCTGCGCCGGTGATTGGAAGCCCAATCTATCATTAACGGTTGCCGGTCTGAAGGAATGCTCCTGTATAACCTTATACCGTCATTGCAGCATCCGGTTGCGAGAATGGACGGTGCATTCGTCAGTGGTTTTTTTTATCATGGCACCCTGACTTCACCGCAACAGGAGAAATCCGTGGAACTGGCCTGCCTGGACCTTGAGGGCGTACTGATCCCCGAAATCTGGATCGCTTTTGCAGAAAAAACCGGGATTGAGGACCTCAAGGCGACCACCCGCGATATTCCCGATTACGACGTATTGATGCAGCAACGCCTGAGGCTGCTGGACCAGCATGGTTTTGGTCTGCCCCAGATTCAGGAGGTGATCGGTGAGCTGGACCCGTTGCCGGGTGCGAGTGAATTTCTGGACTGGCTGCGTGAGCGCTTTCAGGTTGTGATTCTCTCCGACACTTTCTACGAGTTTGCGATGCCACTGATGGCCAAACTGGGCTACCCGGCGCTGCTTTGTCACAGACTGGAAGTGGGCGAAAACGGCAGAATTACCAATTACCTGCTGCGCCAGCGGGATCCCAAGCGACAGTCGGTGAGGGCATTCCAGCTTCTCAACTACCGGGTGATTGCCACCGGCGATTCCTACAACGACACCACCATGCTGAAACAGGCTGAAGCGGGGATTCTGTTTCATGCACCGGAAAACGTGATCAGGGAATTTCCGCAGTTTCCGGCGGTGCAGACCTTTCCCGAACTGAAGCAGGAGTTCCTGAAGGCCAGCGCCATTCATACAGTTGAGTGAACGCCAGCAAGCGGACAGATCCTTCCAGAACACGCTGTGAATACGTCCATGTACGCTCGGCCTCCGCCATTCATGGCTCCGGACGGTTCTGGAAGGGTCTGTCCGCTTACTGGCTACCTAAACTTTCGAGGAAATCCATCAGGGGTTTTACCTTGGTCAGGGTTTCCTGATATTCACTTTCCGCCTCTGAATCCGCAACAACGCCGCCGCCACCCCAGAATCTCATGGTGCCGTTGCGGCACAGCGCCGTTCTTATGGTAATACTGCTGTCCATGCGGCCGTGGCAGCTCAGATAGAAGATGGAGCCACAATAGGGACCCCGGGGCCGGGCTTCCAGCTCGTGGATGATTTCCATGGCACGTATTTTGGGAGCACCGGTAATGGAGCCGCCGGGATAGGCGTGCATTAGCGCGGTAAAGGGCGTGACCCCGTCCCGGAGCCTGCCGGTAATCGTGCTCACCAGGTGGTGGACGTTGCGGTAGCTCTCAATCCGGAAAAGGCTTTCCACCTGCACGCTGCCCGTGACGCAGCTTTTGCCCAGATCATTGCGCAGCAGATCCACAATCATCAGGTTTTCCGCCCGGTCTTTTTCGCTGGCAGCCAGTTCCTCCCGCAGGGCGAGGTCTTCAGCCGCTGTTGTGCCCCGCCGGCGCGTGCCCTTGATAGGCTTTGTTTCCACCTCGCCGCCTTCAGTACGGAGGAACCGTTCCGGTGACAGACTGACGATCTGTTGTTCATCCAGGTCCATGAAGGCGGAAAAAGGGGTAGGGAAGGCCCTGCTCAGGGTCCGGAAGGCAGACCATGGGGATCCCCTGAACGGTGCTTCGAAGCATTGGGCCAGATTGGCCTGATAGCAGTCGCCGGCCTGGATGTACTCCTGGACCCGCCGGAAGTTGTCAATATAGGCCTCCCTTGACTCCAGCGCCCGGAAGGGCCCCAGCAGGTCGAACTCCTGTGCCGTTGCCCGCTGCCCGGAGCTATCCGGCAGCTCCCGCACCAGCTCCGTCAGCAACTGCTTTACGGTCTGTTTTGTGGTCTCACTGCACTGCGGATGGAAGAGCACAAAGCTTTCAGATTTTTCCAGGTCCTGGATCAGCGCCCAGCCGAAAAAAGCGGTGGACAGTAGCAGCATGTCCGCCGGCAGGGAGCGGGCATGGCGCAGCAGGGAGGGCTCGCAGAAGAAGCCCAGCTCATAGGCGGCGAAGCCGATGAATCCGCCGGTGAACGGCGCGTCGGCAGCTGCGAACAGGGTTGCGGTGCGGGTATCCTGCAGATGCTGATCCACTCGCTGCCATATGGCCTGGAAATCCTCCAGTGGGTCACCAGCCCTGAGCTCCAGACGGAATTCCGGGAACGCAGTGGTAATAATGAAGCGGCTGTTGTGCCGGCTGTCCTGGTTCGGCTGCCCGCTGGGCGCCATGCCCAGATGGGTGAAGCCGCGTGTCCGGGACAGGGCTTCGACCAGGGCGCTCGGGTCTGGAACGTTCATGAATTCGGGCATGCGGGCTCTGGTTTATGAACAGATGCAGGGTAAGATGAGTATCATTGGATTGTGCAGGCCTTTGCGATGCCCCGTAAATAGCAGTCGCCAAAAAGAAGCTCTATGAAAAAACGAATCAGAAGGCGCTGGCAGCGCTGGATAAACAGGCGCATTCCGCGGCGCGATCATCAGGTGTTGAATCAGCGTAATGTGTTCATTCTTCCGACCGGGGCAGGGCTGGTGTTCGGTCTGTTGCTGCTGATCATGCTGATTACCGGTATCAATTATCAGAACAGCCTGATCTATCTGCTGACCTTCCTTCTTGGCGCTGTTTTTGTCGCTGCCATGCACCAGACTCACCGCAACCTGACCGGTCTGAGTCTGACGGTTGTCAGCGGGGGTGAGGGCTTTCCCGGTGAGGCGGTGAGGTTTCGCCTGCGGGCCAGTGTGAGCGGCCACGACGCCCTGGCGATTTCCCTGGCCTGTGACAATTCGCGGATCGATCAGCAGCACGTGTTTGCGGCAGCGCCTGCCGACCTCTCCCTGGCACTGATTCCGTCCCGGCGGGGTTACTTCCGGCCGGACCGGATTCGGGTCGAGACCCGTTTCCCGTTCGGGCTGCTCAAGGCCTGGTCATGGTTACGTCCGGTGACTGCGGCCGTTGTTTACCCCAGACCCTTACCCGCGCCGGAGGCTGCGAGCACGGTTCAGGATGGCGACCAGTCGCAGCAGGCCCGTGCCATTGATGGTAATGATCACGCCGATATTCGTCCCTGGCGGGAAGGTGATATGAGCCAGAGAGTGCTGTGGAAACGCTTTGCCCGCACCGGCGAAATGGTGATTGCCGACTGGGAGGGCGAGCAGGGCAGTCCGCAATGGCTGGATTATGAGGCTTTCCGTGGTGTTGACAGGGAACTGCGACTGAGTTATCTGGCCCACCAGGTGCTGGCCCGGGTGAAAGGCAAACGCCCCTTCGGACTTAACCTGCCGGGCCAGGTGATCGATCCGGATGTCGGACCAGCCCATGGTAGCCGCTGCCTCAAAGCGCTTGCTGTGTTCGGTCTGGAGAAACCCCGCGAGGGTGAGACCCTGGCCCACGGCTCCCGACAGCCAGATGGCAGCCCTTCGCCAGTCGGGGCCGGGTCATGATGGCGGGTTTTTCCGGTGGCAAACGCAAGGTTGTGGCGCCCGAGCTGATTCCTGGTGCCGCACTGGTCTGGCTGCTGGGCGGGTTTGCGCTGTTGCTGCTGCCGCAATGGGACCGGCTGCCGGTGTGGCTGATGGCCATCTGCGTGGTATTTGCTTTCTGGCGCTGGCTGGCCCAGGCCGGCAAAGTCAGACTGCCGGGTAAGTGGTCGCGCCGCGGGATGATGATTGTTCTTGTCGGGGTTTATATTGCAACCGTCCAGGGACGCTTCACAGTAGAGACCGCCTCCTCGTTCTTCGTCCTGGCGGTGGGCCTCAAGTGGCTGGAAACCCGGACCCGGCGTGATTTCTATGTCCTGCTGTTCATTCTGATCTACCTGGCGGCGGTGAACTTCCTGTTCCGACAGGAAATCCACTGGACCCTTGTCAACCTTGCCGGCGTGCTGGTGCTGTTCGTCGGCCTGCAGATTGTTAATGCACCGGGGTTGGCGGGGGCCGCGCGCGCTGGCTGGAAACGGCTGGGGCTGATGTTGCTCAAAACCCTGCCGGTGGTGGTTCTGCTGTTTGTGTTCTTTCCCAGAATGAGCCCGTTATGGAGCGTCCCCCTGGTGTCCGGTGACGCCCGCACCGGTATCAGTGACACCATGACGCCCGGCGATATTTCCAGCCTGGCCCAGAGCAGTGAGCGAGCTTTCAGGGTAAGCTTTGGCGGGGAACTTCCCGCCCACCGGGACCGATACTGGCGCGGCCTGTTTCTGGACCAGCTCGATGGGGAAACCTGGCGCCAGAGCCGTAACCGGGAGTTGCTGCGACCGGGCCGGGTTGCCCTTGACGGGGGAGTAGGGCCGTTGCAGCCGGATGAGTACGATATCCTGCTGGAACCGACAGGGCGGACCTGGGCATTTGCGCTGGAGGATTCATCGGCAGTTTCCGACAACCTGGTGAAAAACGATGAGGGCCTTTTCCGGTTCAACCGTCCGGCCGATACCACAGTCCGTTATCGCCTGGCTCTTGATGGCAGCGATGTTCCCGCCACTCTGGATAACCCCCGCCGATACCTGCAACTGCCGGCCAGCGGAAACCCGCGCGCGCGGGAGCTGGCACAGAGCCTGAAGGCGGAGGCCTCCGGCCCCGGGGCAATGGCGGTCAGCCTGCTTCGGCGGTTCCGTGAGCAGGAATATTTTTACACCCTGCGTCCGCCGCCGATGCCCGAGGACGGCATTGATGCGCTGCTGTTCGATAACAGGCGGGGCTTCTGTGCCCATTATGCCGGTGCCATGACCTTTGTGTTACGGGCGGCGGGTATTCCGGCCCGGGTGGTTGTCGGGTATCAGGGCGGGGCTCCCGGCGCCGGTGACGAGTACCTGATCGTCAGGCAGTACGACGCCCACGCCTGGGTGGAAGCCTGGATACCCGGAGCAGGCTGGACGCGGCTCGATCCCACAGCTGCGATTTCCCCTGAACGGATCGAATCGGGGCTCCGTGAGGCGATGCGGGAGGAAGGATCGTTTCTGGAAAATGACTGGACCTCACCGCAACGTTACGCCGACATGGCTGCGCTGCAGTGGGCGTCGCTGCAACTGGATAAAATCAACTATCAGTGGCAGCGCTGGGTGGTCGGTTATCAGGGGCAGTCGCAGATGGATCTGATGTCCCGTCTGCCGGGCGGGTTCGGTCTGCGTGAGCTGGGCTATGTCACGGCCGCTGTGGTCGGCGGGGCGCTGTTGCTTGCGGGGCTGATTACGGCCCTGAGCGGGCGTTCCTTTGCCCGTCGTGATCCTTTTACCCGGGTCCTTGACCGCTGGTATTCGCTTTGTGAAGCCGCGGGTGTTCCGGTTCGCCACGGTGAGACCCCCGCACGCCAGGCGGAGCGTCTGGGCCATGCGGAGCCCGCGGCGGCGGCATCGGCAATGAACTTTGCCCGGCTGGTGAACAGGCATTACTATAGCCACGGTGCGGAGCAGGGCGCGGAGTCCGGCAACCGGCTTGATACTGACGTGGAGCGCCGCCAGGAACTTGATAGAATGAAAAGAGTTCTGGCCAGGCTTCGCCGCCAGTTAAAGCGTTCAGATTCGTCAACCGGGCGGGAAGGATGACTTGGAAACTTCGGTAACAGCCATGAGCTGGCTCAGCGAACCCTGGCAACGTCTGTGCCGGATCCTTGCGGAGGATCGTCTGCCACATGCCCTGTTGATCACCGGCGAGCAGGGTGTCGGTAAGCGTTTTTTTGCCGATCAGCTTGCTGCACTGCTGGTATGTGAACAGCCAGACCTGACGACCGGGGCGCGCTGTGGCCATTGCAAGCAGTGTGAATTGACCACTGCCGGGACCCACCCGGATGTACGCTGCTATAGCCCCGAAAAAAGCCGCATGATCCGGATTGATCAGATCCGTTCGCTGTCGTCTTTTGCGGTGGCTTCGCCCCAGGTGGCCGGACGCAAGATTGCGCTGATCGATCGCGCCGATCAGCTCAATATCAATTCCGCCAATGCCCTGCTGAAAACTCTGGAAGAACCGGTAGCGGATCTGGTGCTGATTCTGCTTCAGGAAAGCGGGCGACCCATTCTGCCCACGATTCGCTCGCGCTGTCAGACCTGGCCGATCGCCGCACCGTCGCCGGACCAGGCGTCGCGCTGGTTGCAGACACAGCTCGATCAGACCAATGCTGAAACCCGGCCAACCGCTGATCAGTGCCGCCGGGCGCTGATGCTTGCTGCCAATGCACCCCGGCTTGCCCTGACCTATCTGAGCGGCGATTTCATGGCTCAGCGGAACCAGGCTTTCGAGCACTTCCGCCAGTTCATGAAAGGGCAGATTACCGTGGGTGAGGCTGCAAAGCCCTTCAAGGCGCTTGGACTCGAGACCTCGCTGTGGTTGTTTGAAGGCTGGGCGGGTGACCTTGCCCGCCTGGGTGCCGGAGCGGCTGCCCGTGACGAGGAGGCCGCCGACATGCTCGGCTTTCTGGCCCGCCATAATCCGGCCTGGCGCGCTCATGAACTGATTGAGATGATTCATGAATCCCGCATGGCAGGGGTTTATAACGTCAGTCCTGAAATGGAGGTGGGCCGGCTGCTGATCGCCTGGCAAAAGCTGATGCCGGTAAAGCGGGTGGCCGCAAGCCAGAAAGTACTGCTATGATTGCGCATATTGAAGGGTTTAACACAGGTGTTTTTTATGGGCCCAGGTTTTGGCGCGCGCAGCGGTATTCTCACCCTGACGATCAAGGACAAGGCTGTGCTGTTCGCGGCGTACATGCCGTACATCCGGCAGGGCGGGCTGTTCATTCCGACCCAGAAACAGTATCAGCTGGGCGATGAGGTGTTCCTGCTTCTGAACCTGATGGAGGAGCCGGAAAAAATTCCGGTCGCGGGCAAGGTTATCTGGATTACCCCGAAGGGAGCACAGGGTAACCGTGCTGCCGGCATTGGCGTCCAGTTCAATGGCGAGGATGAAACTGCGCGAACCCGGATTGAATCCTATCTTGCCGGTTCGCTGAATTCCGACCGTCCCACCCATACCATGTAATGCATTCAATGAATGAAGCTGTCGAGGGCCAGGCATCTGATTGCGAGATATGCCCGCGGGAGATGACCTGGGCACTCAGGTATCTTGCTCTTACCGGCCTGCACTGGCCAGCGCAGTTACAGTCTTCGAAGTCCCCTGTCCTGATGGTCCATGGCTGGCTGGATAACGCCCTGTCGTTTGCCCGGCTGGCTCCGTTGCTGGCGCAGGATCGTGACGTCTATGCCATTGATCTGGCAGGGCATGGTCAGTCCGGTCACCGCCCTCCCGGGCAGGGTTATGCATTAACGGACTATATCGCTGATCTGGCCGAGCTTATTGAAACGTACTTCTGTGGCAGTGATGAATCCGGATGGCCTGACCTGGTGGGCCACTCGCTTGGCGGCAGCATAGCGCTGCTTTATGCAGCCGCCTTCCCCGGACAGGTGGGCAGGCTGGTGTTGATTGACAGCCTGGGACCGTTGACCCGGCCACCGTCAGAGGTGATCCCCCAGCTACGCAACGCCATAAAAAAGCGACTGCGGGGCTCGGGGGCACCGATGGTTTATGCCAGTATCGAGCAGGCCGCAAAAGCCCGTGAGGGCGGGATGATCCCGCTTTCCCCTGAGGCCGCCCTGAAGCTGGTTCCCCGCAATCTGCAGGAGGTTTGCGGGGGTTATGGCTGGTCAACCGATGCCCGCCTGAGGCACCCTTCCATGATGATGATGGATGAGGCCCAGGTAATCGGGTGCCTGCAGCGGGTCAGCACTCCCACCCGGTTTATCCGGGCGGAACAGGGATTGCTTGCCGACCGTCCGGGACTTCACGCACGTGCCGACGCAATAGCCGACCTGGAATTTGTGTCCTTACCCGGCGGGCATCACTGTCATCTCGATGGTGATGTCGTGCCAGTTGCCAGCGCAGTGAGGGAATTTATTGATGTTTGTTGATTTTGGCAGAATTATGATCCGGGCAGTGATGACAGCGCTGGCACTGGCTACAAGTGCTGCGCTGGCCACCCAGGTGCCCCCTGAGCCGTTTGCAGATTCGGTGCTGGAGGAAACCGTGGCCATTTCATCGCCGGGCCGGCTGGTGCTTTTCAGTCCGGTCCGGGAGGTGAATAATGAAATCCGCTCGGCTTCGCTGGCAAGGCTGCCGGTGCAGGGCACCGGTCGACTTTACCGGGTCCTCAACGGTGCAACCCGGGAAGAGGCGCGCGATCATTACATGCGTGAACTTCAGGCACGGGGCGCGCAGGTGATTTTCGAGTGTTCCGGGCGGGGTTGCGGCCGTAGTAACGTCTGGGCCAATCAGATATTTGACCAGTCGAGTCTTTATGGCAGCGACAGCGATCAGGATTACCTGGTGGCCGGGTCGGTGGATGAAAACGGCAGGCCGTCGCTGACTCTGGTCTACACCGTAACCACGGGCAGCCAGCGTGACTATGTCTGGGTCGAACAGCTTGAATCTCCGCCGGGGACGGTAATACCGGGCCTGGAGTCTGGCAGCGGGCGCATCAAGGGACCGATTCTGGTGCCCTGGGAGGGAAGCATTACCTTCAGCTTTGACTGGAGCGCGACAGACCGACGGCTGGTTAACGACTGGGCAGGCGCTGATGGCGCCCGGGTCATTCTGGTCGGGTTCAGTGAGCTGAAAGACGGTGAAACCTTTGAGGAAGCCCTGGGCCGGGCGGAAGATGCCGTCGAATCACTGTCACGGGTGCTGGAAAAGAGCGGCGTGCCCGAAAGCCAGCAGACGAGGGTGATTGCAGGCCCGTCCGTGGTCATTCCAAGCCCCGACCGGCAGGGAGATCGTGTTGAAGTCATGGTGATTCAGAGGTGAACTTTTGAACAGTGGCGAGAAAGCGAAAACGGTCGCCCTGACGCTGGGTAGTGGCGGGGCACGAGGCTACGCTCATATTGGCGCCATCGAAATCCTGTGTGAGCGCGGTTATGACATTGTGGCGATTTCCGGCTGCTCCATGGGCGCGTTGATCGGTGGCGTCTACGCGGCAGGCAGGATGAAGGATTACAAGGACTGGGTGACTGGCCTGGGCCAGTTCGATGTGCTCAAACTTCTTGATGTTACTTTCAGTTCGGTAGGCGCCATACGCGGTGAGAAAATCTTTTCCGTGGTCCGGGAGATGATTGGTGATATCCGCATAGAGGACCTGCCTCTTGCCTACACAGCGGTCGCCACAGACCTGCTCGGCCATAAGGAAATCTGGTTCCAGGAAGGCCCCCTTGATCAGGCCATTCGTGCTTCAGTAGCCATCCCCAGCGTGGTCACGCCACTGGTTCTGAACGGGCGGGTGTTGGTGGATGGCGCCTTGCTGAATCCGCTGCCCATTATCCCGACGATTTCATCCCACGCTGATATAGTGGTGGCGGTGAACCTCAGTGGCGAGGACGACCGCCGCCACCGGATATCGGCAGCCGATCTGGAGAGCGCACTGGAAAGTGAGAGCGCCACGGACGAGTGGGTTGAAAAGATCCGGGAAACGGCCTCGCGCTGGTTTGACTGGCATGCACTGAAAACCTTCGCCTCCAGACGCGACGGAGCACCGGGTGACGACTCCTCGGCTGAAGACCGGCTCGGCGAGGCGCTTGCCCGCAAACAGGCAGAGGCCAGAAAACAGACGGACAAGGACAAAGAGGCCGACAAGGACAACAAGGACAAGAACGGGACGGAAAAAAAGACCGAGGATTACGAAACCATCGACTGGGACAAATTGGGTATTGGCAAATTCGACGTCATGAACCTGAGCATCGAAACCATGCAGGGCGCACTGTCGCAATATAAACTGGCGGGCTATCCGCCCGATCTTCTGGTGAATGTTCCCAAGAACGCCGGCCGCAGCTATGACTACCACCGGGCGCCGGAACTGATCCAGCTCGGCCGCGAGCGCATGTCGGCGGCGCTGGACCGCTATGAAGAAAGCATGAACAGTTCCGGCCCGATGGCACTCTGAAACGCCTACTTTCCTACTCATTAGTAATAATTTGCTGTGAAGAGATGATATTGTGTCCGACCCGTTGAACGACCTGCAGACTGTCCGTGATTATCTGCGCTATGCCTGCTCCCGGTTCGCAGACTCGCCGCTGTTTTACGGACACGGGACCGACAACGTCTGGGATGAGGCGGTTCAGCTTGTGATGCGTTCCCTGCATCTGCCACTCGAAAACAACACTCTGTTTCTGGATGCCCGGCTGACCATGGCCGAGCGGGAGTTGCTGCTGCAGCGAATGACACGCCGTATTGATCAGCGGATTCCTCTGCCTTATCTGTTAGGCGAGGCCTGGTTTATGGGCCTGCCTTTTTATGTCGATGAGCGGGTGCTGGTGCCCCGCTCGCCGCTCGGTGAGCTACTCGGCAACGGCATCCAGCCCTGGCTTGGCGACCTTGAGCCGGGGCGGATTCTGGATTTATGCACTGGCAGCGGCTGTATCGGTATTGGCGCTGCCATGGTTTTCGACGCGGCCGAAGTGGACCTTGCGGATCTGTCGGCGGATGCTCTGGAGGTGGCGGCGGTGAATATCGACACCCATGAGCTGAACGACCGGGTCCGGACCATCAGATCGGACGTATTTGAGTCGATTGCAGGGCGCTACGACATTATTCTGAGCAATCCGCCCTATGTGGATGCAGAGGACATAGCCGACATGCCCGCCGAGTTCCGCCATGAGCCGGAACTGGGATTGTCGGCCGGCCATGACGGGCTTGAGATTGCCCACCGCATTCTGGCCGGGGCAGGGAACCATCTGAATCCGGGCGGGCTGTTGATTGTTGAGGTCGGTAACAGTCAGGCTGCGCTGCAGGGAGCCTATCCTGAGCTGCCGTTTACCTGGCTGGAATTCGAGAATGGCGGTGATGGCGTGTTCATGCTTACCGCTGAGGACCTGGCGGAAATCAAACAAACAGTTAATCCATAACATTCAATTCCAACTGCAAGAATATGATATATGTCTGGAAATAGCTTCGGAAAAATATTTACTGTGACCTCATTCGGTGAAAGCCACGGCGCGGCACTGGGTTGCATTGTCGATGGCTGCCCACCGGGGCTGGAGCTTTCCGAAGCCGATCTCCAGGGTGATCTGGACCGGCGCAAGCCGGGAACCTCACGTCATACCACCCAGCGGCGGGAAGCGGATGAAGTCCGGATACTGTCGGGCGTGTTCGATGGCAGGACCACCGGGACGCCGATTGGCCTGCTTATCGAGAATACCGATCAGCGCTCAAAAGACTATTCAAAGATTGCGACCCAATTCCGGCCTGCCCACGCCGACTACACCTACATGCATAAATACGGTGTCCGGGATTATCGGGGCGGCGGACGCTCATCGGCGCGCGAGACGGCCATGCGGGTTGCCGCCGGTGCAGTGGCACGAAAATTTCTGCATCAGCGCCTGGGTATCACCATCCGTGGTTATCTGTCCCAGCTTGGCCCGGTAAAGATTGAGAAATTCGACTGGTCACAGGTTCATCAGAACCCGTTTTTCTGCCCGGACGTTGATAAAGTCCCGGAGATGGAAGATTACATGGATGCACTGCGTAAATCCGGCGATTCCATTGGTGCGCGCATCAATGTTGTTGCTGACGGAGTGCCGCCGGGGCTTGGCGAGCCGGTATTCGACCGGCTGGATGCGGACCTGGCCCATGCGCTGATGAGCATCAACGCGGTCAAGGGCGTGGAAATCGGCGCCGGTTTTGACTGTGTCGAGCAGAAAGGCACCAGCCACCGGGATGAACTGACACCCGAGGGTTTCCTGTCCAATCATGCCGGCGGCGTGCTCGGCGGTATTTCCTCCGGACAGCCGATTGTGGCCAGCATTGCCCTCAAGCCAACCTCCAGTTTGCGGTTGCCGGGGCGCAGCATTGATGTCGACGGCAACCCGGTGGAAGTGATCACCACCGGCCGCCATGATCCCTGCGTGGGCATTCGGGCAACGCCGATCGCCGAGGCGATGATGGCCATCGTGCTGATGGATCATTACCTCAGGCATCGGGGTCAGAATGGTGACGTATCGGTCTCCACGCCTGACATCGGTCAGGCCTAAGTTGTAGGACTCAGTTGGAAGAAAGTAGGCGGACACGACCATTCAGGAACGTATGCAGCAGGGATGCTGCATCCGAGCCTACACGGATGTATTCACGGCGTGTCCTGAATGGTCGTGTCCGCCTACTCTCCTACTCACTAGTAATCTGACAACAGCGTGGAGAATCCCTATCTACTGGCGGCTTTCAAACCTCTATTTCTGGTTTTTCGCACTGTTGGGCGGGCTGCTGCCTTACTGGTCCCTGTATCTGGAAGGGCGGGGATTCTCCTATCTTGAAATAGCCACGCTGATGGCAACGATCCAGCTGACCAAAATCATCGCGCCCAACGTCTGGGGCTGGCTCGGTGACCGCACCGGGCAAAGAGTGAAGCTGGTCAGGGTCGGCGCCATTGTGGGTTCGCTGTTCTTCGCCGGTGTCTTCATGGAGCCGGGATTCTACGGGCTGTTACTGGTCATGCTGGCGTTCACCTTCTTCTGGAACGCCATTCTGCCTCTGTATGAAGTGATCACACTTCGCGCCCTGGGCAACGCCCGGGAAAAATACGGCAAGGTCCGGCTCTGGGGGTCGGTGGGGTTTATCGGGGCGGTGGCGCTGGTGGGTGCCATTCTCGATGTAGTTCCCATCAGCAATCTGCCCTGGCTTTTGCTGCCGGTGTTTGCGGGCATCGCGATATCGGCGTTTCTGGTGCCGGCAGAGCAGGGGGAGCGCAAACCGCCGGCGCCGAAAGGCAGCCTGAAGGCAATCTTGACGCATCCTGCGGTGGTCAGTTTCTTCCTGATGAACTTCCTGCTGCAGGTTTCCCACGGCGCTTACTACACCTTTTTCAGCATTCATCTGGAACAGCACGGCTACGACAAGCTGGCCATCGGCCTGCTCTGGTCACTGGGGGTACTGGCCGAAATCGGGCTGTTTCTGGTGATGCACCATCTGACCCGGCACTTTACTGTCCGGCAGATTGTTATTTCAGCACTGGCTCTGACCATGATCCGCTGGATCCTGATTGCCGAACTGACGGGTATTGTCTGGGTGCTGGTGTTTGCGCAGCTTCTGCACGCAGCTTCCTATGGCGCGCTCCACGCGGTTTCCGTGCAGTACATTCAGGGCTTTTTCGGCAAGCATCACCATGGTCAGGGCCAGGCGCTCTACAGCGGCCTGACGTTTGGCGCCGGCGGTGCCATCGGTGCCTGGCTTTCAGGCTTTCTGGTAGAAGGCTTTGATACCTCGGCCGCCTTCTGGGGCGGGGCGATCGCCATGGCCATTGCCATGGTGCTGACCTGGAGAGGATTGCGGCCACCGCCGGCCGAGCAGGCCTGACGGGGTCATACTGATGAGCAGGAAAGTAGGCGGACACGTCTATTCAGGACCGTATGCAGCAGGGATGCTGCATCCGAGCCTACATGGATGTATCCACGGCGTGTCCTGAATAGGCGTGTCCGCCTACTTTCATTCAGCTTAGTAAGTGGCTTACTTGAGCTCCGAAGCGATAGTGAGGAGCGCTTTCGCCTGGGGGCTGAGGGTTCGGTCTTTCAACCCGATGGCGCCGAGCAGACGGCTGACCCGGTAATTTACCGGGAGCCTGATCAGCGTTGAATCCATCATCCTCACGGGCAGCACACTCCAGCCCAGGCCAACGCCGGCCATCACCTTGATGGTCTCGAGATAATTGGTTGGCATCTGCAGTTGCAGGGCCAGGCCCTGGTCCAGGAACAGGCGGCTGACAGTCCGATAGGTTGCGGTTCCGGCCTCCGGCAACAGGGCATCGTAGTGGGAAAGATCGGCCAGGGTGGGTGCTGCAAGTGTTGCCAGCGGGTGCTCAGGTGACACCACAAATGCCATCTCGTCTTCCCACCGCGCCTGGACCGCAAAGGATGGACCCATGCTCTCGCTCAGGGTGACAAAGGCGAGTTCTGCGGTACGCTTCTCCATCATGTCCAGAGCACTTTCCGAATCCATGAATTTGAGCTCAAGTGACACCTCCGGAAATTCCCGGTTCAGCCGCCTCAGCCAGGCAGGCAGGTGATGAAGTCCGATGTGGTGGCTGGCAATGACCGACAACCGCCCGGAGACGCTGTCGCGGCGGTCAGACAGCGCCAACCTGGCGTTATGGACCTCATCAATGATGCGGCGGGCGTGAGGCAACAACCTTGCGCCGGCGTCTGTTAACCGGATTTTGCGGTTATTGCGGTCGATCAGGCGGTTACCCGTGAGGTTTTCCAGGGCCGACAGACGCTTGCTGATTGCGGGCTGGGTCAGGTGCAGTTGTTCCGCCGCTTCCGAGAAGGATTCCTGATCAATAATCGTGACAAAGGCCTGAAGCAGGTGGGCGTCCATCCTGTAAACTCCGTGTATGCCGTAAAGGAATGCTATGTATAAAAAACATGAATTGAGGTTATTCTGGTGCCGGGGTTAGAATAGGTCAACCTAAGGTACAAACAGAACCAGTGAGCGAGAGAGACATGGCGGGTAAAACCTTATACGACAAATTGTGGGACGATCATCTGGTCAAGCAACGGGACGATGGCTCGGCGCTGATCTATATCGATCGTCAGCTCCTCCACGAAGTAACTTCCCCCCAGGCTTTTGAAGGGTTAAGACTGGCCAACCGGAAACCCTGGCGGCTTGATGCCAATCTGGCGGTGCCCGACCATAACGTGCCGACCACCGATCGTGAAAAGGGGGTCGAAGGCATTGTCGACCCGGTATCGCGGATTCAGGTGGAAACCCTGGACAAGAACTGCGATGAATTCGGCATCCTGGAATTCAAGATCAAGGATCAGCGTCAGGGTATTGTTCACGTGATTGGTCCCGAGCAGGGGGCAACGCTGCCTGGCATGTCGATTGTCTGCGGCGACTCGCACACCTCTACCCACGGTGCCTTCGGCTGTCTTGCCCACGGTATCGGCACCTCGGAAGTGGAGCATGTGCTGGCCACCCAGTGCCTGGTCCAGCAGAAGATGAAAAACATGCTGGTGCGGGTCGATGGTGAACTTGGCCCGGGAGTCACCGGTAAAGATGTGGTGCTGGCGATTATTGGCAGGATCGGCACCGCCGGCGGGACTGGTTATGCCATTGAATTTGGCGGTGAGGCGATCCATGGACTTTCGATGGAAGGCCGCATGACCATCTGCAACATGTCCATCGAGGCGGGTGCCCGGGTGGGCATGGTAGCGGTGGATCAGACCACCATTGATTACGTCAAAGACCGCCCGTTTGCCCCGACAGGCGAGATGCGGGATAAAGCCATCAGCTACTGGCATACGCTGCACAGTGACGATGACGCGGTTTTCGACAAGGTGGTGGAACTGGACGGGTCGGCCATTGAGCCGCAGGTCAGTTGGGGCACGTCACCGGAAATGGTGTCCAACGTGGGTGGCAAGATTCCTGACCCGGCGGCGGAAGCCGATCCGATCAAACGGGAAGGCATGGTGCGGGCGCTTGCCTATATGGGCCTGAAGCCCAACACCCCCATTTCGGAGATTCAGCTGGACCGGGTATTTATCGGCTCCTGCACCAACAGCCGGATTGAAGATCTCCGGGAAGCGGCGAAGGTGGTGAAGGGACGTAAAGTATCGGCCTCCCTGAAGCAGGCCATGGTGGTTCCCGGTTCCGGTCTGGTGAAAGTCCAGGCCGAGCAGGAAGGACTGGACAGGGTTTTCCTCGAGGCCGGTCTGGAATGGCGTGACCCGGGCTGCTCCATGTGCCTGGCGATGAATGCCGACAAACTCGGTCAGGGCGAGCACTGTGCGTCCACGTCCAACCGCAATTTCGAGGGCCGTCAGGGATTCGGCGGGCGTACCCATCTCGTCAGTCCGGCCATGGCTGCGGCCGCCGCGATCCATGGCCATTTTGTTGATGTCCGCGAGATGATGAATGGAGAACGACCATGAGAGCGTTAACACAGCACACCGGCATTGTTGCCCCCCTGGACCGGTCCAATGTGGATACGGACATGATCATTCCCAAGCAGTTTCTGAAATCGATCAAGCGCACGGGTTTTGGCCCGAACCTGTTTGATGAGCTGCGCTACCTGGATGAAGGCCAGCCCGATCAGGACAGCTCCCAACGGCCGATCAACAGCGATTTCGTGCTTAACCAGGACAGGTACAAGGCCGCCAGCATTCTTCTGACCCGCAGTAACTTTGGTTGTGGTTCCAGCCGCGAGCACGCTCCCTGGGCGTTGGAAGACTTCGGTTTCAGGGTCATTATCGCGCCCAGTTTTGCCGATATCTTCTACAATAACTGCTTTAAGAATGGCTTGCTTCCGGTTGTTCTGGATGAAGAAATTGTTGACCAGCTGTTCTCGGAGGTGGAAAACCAACCGGGCTACGAACTGGCAGTGGATCTGGAGGCAAACACCGTGACCACGCCTTCGGGCGAGGTTTTCGAGTTCGATACAGACGACTTCCGGCGGCACTGTCTGCTCAACGGTCTGGACGACATCGGCGTCACCCTTGAAGACGCGGATGCCATCAGGGCCTACGAGGAGAGTCGTCGCAAGACCGCGCCCTGGTTATTCAGCAGCTAAGGAAAGATTATGTCCAGAAATGTTTTATTGTTGCCGGGAGACGGCATCGGTACGGAAATTGTCGCGGAAGCTGAGAAAGTGCTCCACAGGGTCAATGACAGGTTTCGCCTCAACCTGAATTTTGAAACCGCCCCGGTGGGCGGCGCCGCGATTGATGAATATGACACGCCCCTGCCGGACGAAACGCTGGCAAAGGCCAAAGCCGCCGATGCCATCATCCTCGGTGCCGTGGGCGGTCCGCAATGGGATAAACGCCCGATGGCGAGCCGCCCGGAGAAAGGCCTGCTGGGGCTGCGCTCCAATCTTGATCTGTTTGCCAACCTGCGCCCCGCCATTCTGTATCCGCAACTGGCATCGGCATCCTCGCTGAAGCCGGAGGTCGTGTCCGGGCTGGATATCATGATTGTCCGTGAGCTGACCGGCGGCATCTATTTCGGCCAGCCGCGGGGCGTGCGGGAACTGGAAAGCGGCGAACGCCAGGGCTACAACACCTATGCCTATACCGAATCCGAAATTCGCCGTATCGGCCGGGTCGCATATGAAGCCGCCCAGCAACGCGGCAAGAAGCTGTGCTCGGTCGACAAGGCCAATGTGCTTGAGGTCACAGTGCTCTGGCGAGAGGTGATGGAAGACCTGCGGCGGGAGTATCCCGATGTCGAGCTGTCCCACATGTATGTGGATAATGCTGCCATGCAACTGGTGCGCGCGCCCAAGCAGTTCGATGTGATTGTGACGGGCAACATGTTTGGTGATATTCTCTCGGACGAAGCGGCCATGCTCACCGGCTCGATCGGCATGTTGCCCTCGGCGTCGCTGAACGCCGAGAAGCAGGGTATGTACGAGCCCTGTCACGGTTCAGCGCCGGATATTGCGGGCCGGGGTATTGCCAACCCACTGGCAACCATACTCAGTGGGGCAATGATGCTTCGCTATAGCCTGAAGGAAGAAAAGGCGGCTGAAGCTATTGAGGCAGCGGTGAGCAGGGTTCTGGATCAGGGCCTTCGTACCGCCGATATCATGTCGCCGGAAAGCCGGAAAGTGTCCACCCGCGAAATGGGTGATGCGGTGCTGGCGGCGCTCTGACTGCAATGATCAGGGTCAGATTATTCATCTCCCGATGGCGGCGTGATGCGGCTGCTGCGGGATAATCCATCCCGTCCCTGGCAGCGATAGAGACAGCGGGCGGGCATAAAGCGAGGTTCAAAGGTCGCATGAAGCGGGTTGGACTTATAGGTTGGCGCGGCATGGTGGGCTCAGTCCTCATGCAGCGCATGCGTGAAGAAAACGATTTTGCCAATATCGAACCGATCTTTTTTACCACTTCCCAGGCTGGCAAGCCGGCTCCTGACGTGGGTAAGGAAGGCGTGCCCCCGCTGCAGGAGGCCTTCGATATCGACATTCTGAAAACCCTGGACGTAGTCATCACCTGCCAGGGCGGCGATTACACCGGCGCGGTCTATCAGCAGCTCCGTGATGCGGGCTGGCAGGGTTACTGGATTGACGCAGCCTCCACATTGCGGATGGTTGATCACTCTGTGATCGTGCTGGACCCGGTCAACCGCAAGGTGATCGACGATGCCCTGGCACGGGGCGTGAAGGATTTTATCGGTGGTAACTGCACTGTCAGTCTGATGATGCTGGCCCTCGGTGGCCTGCTGGAGCAGGATCTGATCGAGTGGATTTCGCCGATGACCTATCAGGCCGCTTCCGGCTCTGGTGCCCAGAACATGCGGGAACTGCTGAACCAGATGGGTGAATTGCACGGTGGCGTCAGCGAGGAACTGGCAGATCCGTCCTCGGCTATCCTGGAAATTGATCGCAAGGTCACTGAAACCATGCGCTCGGCCAGCTTCCCCACCGAGCACTTCGAGGTGCCACTGGCAGGCAGTCTGATTCCGTTTATCGACAAGCAGCTTGAAAACGGCATGAGCAAGGAAGAGTGGAAAGCAGGGGTCGAGACCAACAAGATCCTCGGTCGCAGTGACAGCCCTATTCCCATTGATGGTATCTGTGTGCGGATCGGAGCCATGCGCTCTCACAGTCAGGCCCTGACCATCAAGCTGAAAAAAGACCTTCCGGTTGCTGAAATCGAGTCGATTCTGGCTGGTGCCAATGACTGGGTCAAAGTGGTGCCGAATGAAAGGGACGCGACCATTCAGGAACTGACGCCGGCAAAGGTAACGGGTACTTTGAGTGTGCCCATCGGGCGCATCCGCAAACTGGCCATGGGGCCGGAGTATATTTCCGCGTTTACCGCAGGCGACCAGTTGCTGTGGGGTGCCGCAGAGCCGCTTCGCAGAATGTTGCGGATTCTGCAGGAACGGTAAGTTGACGCGCGGTGGGCGTTACTTTTGCCAACTGCGTTCGATTTCCGGAAAAATAACAGGGGCGATGCCGTCGCCCCTGTTATTTTTTGTCGCAATCATTGTTGTCTAACAATGTCTTCCACCACATAAGTGACGAAACGGTGCAAGGAGTGCGGCTGATTGATTGATAAAAGAGGTTTTATCAACAATACTTGGCGAACTTAATGTTCAAAACATTACATAATAACAATAGAAAATTCGGCGGAAGTCAGCCAACCTCGTCCGTTACTGTTATACAGAACTGTAACGAAAACGGAGACTGGTAAGGAAACAGCATGAAGGTACGCAAGCTTGCGGTTGCTCTGGCTCTGGCAGGAGGGCTTGGTTCAGGTGTCGCACAGGCACTCGGACTTGGGGAAATAGACCTGAAGTCCTTCCTGAATGAGCCTCTGGACGCAGAAATCGATCTGCGGAAAAGCGAGGGGATCTCGCCGGATGATGTGTTTGTCAACATCGCACCCCAGTCCGCTTTTGAAAGAGTGGGCATAGACCGGAGCTTCTTTCTTACCAAACTGAATTTCCAGGTAACGACCGCCCCAGACGGTAATCTTGTCGTCAATGTTTCAACACGGGAACCGCTGCGTGAACCGTATCTCAACTTCCTGGTTGAAGTAACCTGGCCCAATGGCCGGTTAATGCGCGAATACGCGGTTCTGGTTGATCCGCCGGTCTACGCCGAAGAATCCGGCATGCAGGAGCAGGTGGCCGCGCCCGCTACCGGGCAGACCAGTCAGCCGCAGCAGCAGTCGCGACAGACATCTCCGGCACCGACGCCGCAACGCAGCTCGCAAACCCGCACCTCTGATGTGCGCACACTTGGACCGACCAATTCCGCTGACAATCTCTGGACTATTGCTGCCAATGTCCGCCCCAATAACAGTGTGAGCATGCAGCAGACAATGCTGGCCATCCAGGACCTCAATCCGGATGCCTTCATAAATGGCAACATCAACCGCCTGAAGCGGGGCGAGATTCTGCGGATTCCGGATGAAGACCAGATCCGCAGCCGCAGCCGTGCTCAGGCCGTTCAGCAAGTCGCCGCGCAGAACAGTGCCATGTCAAGGCCGGCCCGGACCGTGGACGCTACGGCCGACGCAGCCGCCGACGCGCGCCGGCAGGAACAGGCGGGCAGCAACGGCGGTGATCAGCTGCGTCTGATTGCGGCAGATGACGCTTCCTCCCGGGACGCTGACGAGGGTGGCTCTGCCGGGGGTGACAGCCAGACTGCTGGTGGCGCTGACGCAGGTACAGCCGTTGCCATGGAACAGCTTGAAAGCACCCGCCGTGAGAATGACGAGCTTTCCGGACGGGTCGATGACCTGCAGGAACAGGTCGAGACACTTCAGCGTCTGCTTGAATTGAAGAACAACCAGCTTGCCGAAATGCAGAGCGCTCAGCTTGATTCGCCAGACGGCGATGGAGCCGGAGGCGATACAGCAGCCGGCGCCGAGCCGGCACAGACCGGCTCTGAACCCGGAGCATCCTCGGATCCGGCTTCGCAGGCGGACCCCGACGCCTCGGATATGGCCTCAGAGGTTGCTGGCGAGCAACCGCAAATGGCATCCGATACCGCGGCAGCCGAGCAGACCGAAGCCGGGACAGCGCCTGCGGCTGAGCAACCAGAGTCCATGACTGAGCAGCCAGACGCCATGGCCGAACAGTCAGACTCCATGGCTGAGCAACCGGACTCCGCCGCTGAAACGTCAGATCCTGCAGCCGGACAGACAGGTTCGGCGGCTGATGAGCCTGCAGCGGCAGAGCCGCCCGAGCCCGTTCAGAAACCCTTCCCTGGCAATATCATTGATGCCGTTACCGGTAATCCGCTCTACCAGATTGCCCTTGGTGGCGGTCTGATTGTGCTTTTGCTGCTGCTTTTGCTGCTCTCCCGCCGCAACTCCAAACGGGAAAAGGCATTCTACGATCAGTTGAATGATGAGACGGCCGATGACGACACTGACTCGTTCGATCTTACCTTTGAAGAGGATGACGATAACGCCCCGGTAGCGGCGGACGATGACGCCATGGCCGAAGCGGATGCCTATATCGCCTATGGTCGTAATGATCAGGCCGCCCATACGCTGGAAACGGCCATTTCCCGTGAGCCAAGCCGGACTGACCTGCGCCTGAAACTGCTCGCCGTTTATGCCGACCTTCAGGACCGGGAGTCTTTCGATAAACAGTTCCGCGAGATCGAAGCGCTTGATGACGAAGCCGTCACCGCCGAAGCGGCCAGAATCCAGGCCAGTCTGGAAGAAGCCGAAGCAATGCCCAGCATTGATGATCTGGAATCCGAGCTCAGATCCAGTGGCTTTGACCAAGCGGACGATGCTGACCGGGAGGCCGGGGATCTGGATCTGGAGTTCCCGGATGACGATTCGGATGACAATTTCTTTGAAGAGAGCTCTGAAGACAGAACCGAAGGAAAACCTGTTGACAGGCCCGGCGACGAATCCGGTGCGGATGACAATGACGGGATTGAATATGACATCTCTGATTTTGAACTGGATGAAGCGGAAACCTCTGAATCTGCTCGGTCTGAAGAGCCTGAAGAGCCTGAAGAGCCCGACGAGGCCTTTGAATACACGCTGGACGAATCCGAAACAGACTCCGACGAGCTTGAACTGGATGAATATGAGGATGACGATGATCTGAGTCTTGATTTCGAATCCCTGGAAACCGAGCTTGAGGATGAAGTTGATTCGCCTGCCGACACCCGTTCCGAGCCGTCTGCAGAGGCAAAGGAAAGCGAGCCGGTGGCTGAATCTGACCGGGATGATCTGGATGATGACGTCGAACTGGATGAGTCTTTCTTTGAGGAACTCGATGCCGAGCTTGATAAGGTCGCCGGCGAGGATGAGCCTTCGGAAGATGTCGAGGGCTCGGAGCTGGACGATCTCGAGCTGGATGTGTCTGACGAAGACCTCGCCTTGATGGAGGAATTCTCGGAATCCGATGATGACAGTCCATCGGAAAAGCCGGAAAGCGAGGACGAGGATGATATTCTGCCGCCGGTAGCGTCGGATAAAGTCGCCGGCGACGATGCTGATCTTGACGAGGCGGATCTCGGTGATGACGATGATTTCGAGTTCCTGTCCGGAACTGATGAGGCTGCTACCAAACTCGACCTTGCCAGAGCCTATGTTGAAATGGGCGATGTGGACGGTGCGAAGGACATCCTCGAGGAAGTCGCGCTGGAGGGCAGTGACGAGCAGAAGGCCGAAGCACAGGACCTGCTCAAGAACCTGTCCTGATTTGTTATAATCTGTTCGTGCAGAAAACGAAACGCAGACGGCCCGTGCAGCAGTACGGGCCGTCTGCGTTTATCGTGTTTGATTCATCAATTCAGGAAATCCATTGTTTCAGCAAGCTCAGGCACTGACGACGGACATCTCCATCGGGGCTGGCCGTGTGGCTCTCGCCTTTGAATATGATGGGCGGAATTTTCACGGCTGGCAGTTCCAGAAGTCCGGTGTCCGGACAGTCGAGGATGCGCTGAACCGGGCGGTGGCAAAAGTTGCCAATCATCCGGTGGATCTTGTCTGTGCCGGCCGGACCGATGCCGGAGTGCATGCCAGTTATCAGGTTGCCCACTTCGAGACCTCTTCGGTCCGGACTCTCCGGTCCTGGGTCATGGGTATCAATACCGCATTACCCCCGGATATCGCCGTGCACTGGGCGGGCGCGGGCAGCGGCGATTTCCATGCAAGATTTTCTGCGGTTTACCGGCGTTACCGGTACATCATTTACAGTAATCCGGTCAGGCCCGGCATTCAGCAGGGCCAGGTTTCCTGGACCTACCGACCGCTGGATGCCCTCAGGATGCACAAGGCAGCCCAGTACCTCGTTGGTGAACATGATTTCTCGGCATTTCGTGCCGCCGGTTGCCAGTCGCGCTCCCCGGTCCGGTTTCTGGAAGCGATCAGCGTGACCCGGAAAGGACATTTTGTCGTTATTGACGTACAGGCCAATGCGTTTTTGCATCACATGGTCCGCAACATCGCCGGCGCATTGATGGCGGTGGGCAGGGATGATAAGCGTGCCGCATGGATTCGTGAGATACTCCAGTCTGGTGACCGGCGGCTTGCCGGGGTGACTGCACCTCCGCACGGCCTCTATCTGGTTGACGTAGGCTATCCTGCCGGGTTCGGTATTCCTGCTGTCGAGTGCGGCCCCGGATTTGCCAGGCCCTGGTTCAGCCCTGAACAGAACCAGTCTATCGAGCCGACACACATTCACCGCAAACAGCGAAACTGATATGAGAACACGGGTAAAAATCTGTGGGCTGACCAGGCCGGAGGATGTTGTCGCCGCGGCCAGCGCCGGAGCCGACGCGGTTGGTTTTGTGTTTTATGAGCCCAGTCCGAGAGGTGTTTCGATAGCCAAAGCAGCAGAGCTGCTGCGGTCGGTACCGCCGTTTGTGGTGGCTACCGGGCTGTTCGTCAATCCTGATCGTAAGTATGTCGAAGAAGTGCTGTCGAGGGTGCCGCTTGACCTGCTCCAGTTTCACGGTGACGAGAGTCCGGAATTCTGTCAGAGTTTTTCCGCGCGCTGGATCAAGGCCATCCGGGTCAGGGCACCGGGCGATATCGAGCAGGCATTCAGGGACTATTCCGGTGCCAGCGGCCTGCTGGTCGACGCCTGGGTTGCGGATAAATACGGCGGTACCGGCGAATCCTTTAACTGGGACCTGATTCCCTCTGCGCGCCCGCTGCCGCTTATATTGGCCGGGGGGCTGGGTTCTGGTAATGTGGCCGCCGCTGTGAAACAGGTCCGTCCATGGGGTGTCGACGTAAGCGGTGGGGTAGAGTTGAGTAAAGGCACCAAAGATGCCGCCAAAATCACTGAGTTTATTAATGAGGTACGCCGTGTCGATGAAACTGACTGAAGAAATGTTGAGTGGGCTTCCCGATGCCCGGGGTCATTTCGGCGCCTACGGTGGCCGGTTCGTATCCGAGACCCTGTTCGACTCGCTGATGACCCTGGAAAAGGAATATAAGCGGTTAAAGGACGATCCGGAGTTTCAGGCCAGCTTTGACAAGGATCTTGCCCACTACGTGGGCCGCCCGTCGCCGCTCTATCTCGCCGAACGCCTGACCCGGGAAACCGGTGGTGCCCAGATCTGGTTAAAGCGCGAAGACCTGAACCATACCGGCGCCCATAAAGTGAATAACACCATCGGCCAGGCCCTGCTGGCCAGTTTTCTGGGCAAGAAGCGCATCATCGCAGAAACCGGCGCGGGCCAGCACGGTGTGGCAACAGCCACTGTCTGTGCCCGCCTGGGCCTGGAATGCCACGTGTTCATGGGAGCAGAGGACGTTCAGCGCCAGTCCCTGAACGTCTACCGCATGAAGTTGCTGGGTGCGACCGTGCACTCGGTCCAGAGCGGTACAAAAACCCTCAAGGATGCGATGAACGACGCCATGCGCGACTGGGTGGCGAACGTGGACGATACCTTCTATATCATTGGTACGGTTGCCGGGCCTCACCCCTATCCCCTGCTGGTGCGCGACTTCCAGTCTGTGATCGGCCGGGAAACCCGCCAGCAGTGCCTGTCCCAGGCGGGCAAGTTACCCGATGCCCTGGTGGCCTGTGTTGGCGGCGGCTCCAATGCCATCGGTATGTTCTATCCGTTCCTGATGGATGAATCGGTGCAGATGTACGGGGTTGAGGCCGGCGGTCTTGGTATCGAGACCGGTCAGCACGCAGCGCCACTGAGCGCAGGGCGGCCCGGGGTTCTGCACGGAAATCGCACCTACCTGATGGAAGATGAAAATGGCCAGATCGCCGGTACCCATTCGGTCAGTGCCGGCCTCGACTATCCCGGGGTGGGTCCCGAGCACAGCTGGCTGAAAGATATCGGCCGGGCCAGTTATGTTTCGGTAACCGACGACGAGGCGCTGGACGGTTTCCGCAAGCTTACCCGTGTTGAGGGTATCATGCCCGCGCTGGAAACGGCCCACGCCGTGGCTTATGCGATCAAACTTGCGGCTACCATGGACAAGGATCAGGTGGTGGTCATCAACGTCTCGGGCCGCGGTGATAAAGACATCCAGACCATTGCGAAGCTTGATGGCATCGAGATGTAATTGCAGCAAAGGATGAACAGGAGAGCGCATGAGTCGAATTGAAAGGGTTCTGAAATCCCTCAAAGCCCGGGGTCGTAAAGCCTTGATCCCGTACATTACCGCGGGGGACCCACACCCGGACCAGACCGTCGATCTTATGCATACGCTGGTGGACGCGGGTGCGGATATTATCGAACTCGGGGTGCCTTTCTCGGACCCGATGGCCGATGGCCCGGTTATCCAGCAGGCCTGCGAGCGGGCACTGGTACACGGCACCTCCCTGCGGCAGGTTATTGCGATGGTGAAGAGCTTCCGCGAGCAGGACGACACCACACCTGTCGTGCTTATGGGCTATCTTAATCCCATGGAGGCAATGGGTTATGAACAGTTTGCCAATACCGCAAGAGACGCCGGCATTGACGGCATCCTGACCGTGGATCTGCCTCCCGAGGAAGCCGATGAAGTCGCACCGCTGTTCACTGAAAGGGGTCTGGATGCCATTTTTCTGCTGGCACCAACGACCACGGATGACCGGATTCGTCTGATCAGCCAACACTGTTCCGGATATGTGTACTATGTTTCATTCAAGGGAGTTACCGGATCGGGCAAGATCGATATCCCCGAAGTGGCCGCGAAAGTCGCTCATATCCATGAGCTGACGGCGCTTCCGGTCGGTGTCGGCTTCGGCATTCGCGACGCTGAAACCGCCGCTGCGGTGGGCCGGGTATCCGATGGTGTAATTGTCGGTAGCGTGCTGGTGGATACAATAGCGCGTAACCAGACCGACCGGGAACAGTTGAAGGGTGCGCTGACGGAACTGCTCCATCCGATGCGTGTCGCGCTGGACAATCTGACGTTCGTACCAGAATGCGGGTCTGAGGATCACAGGATAGGATGAAACCATGAGTAACTGGCTGGATAAAATCATGCCGAGCAAGATTCGCTCGGAATCCAAGCAGAGAACGGGGGTGCCTGAGGGGCTGTGGAAGAAGTGCCCCAAATGTGGTGCTTTTCTCTACAAGCCTGAACTGGACAAGAATCTGGACGTCTGTCCCAAGTGCAATCACCATCTGCGGATCACCGCCCGCCGCCGGCTTGATGTGTTTCTCGACCCCGAGGGCAGGGAAGAGATCGGTGCCGAGCTTGAGCCCTGGGACCGCCTCAAGTTCAAGGACAGCAAACGCTACAAGGACCGCCTTTCCAGTAACCAGAAAGCAACGGGCGAGAAAGACGCCCTGGTTGCCATGCGTGGCAGAACACTGGATATCCCGCTGGTGGCGGTGGCCTTCGAGTTCAGCTTCCTTGGTGGCTCGATGGGGCAGGTTGTTGGCGAGCGTTTTGTGCGCGCGGCCAATGTGTGCCTGGAAGAGCGGATTCCACTGGTCTGTTTTTCTGCCAGCGGCGGCGCGCGGATGCAGGAAGCCATTTTTTCGCTGATGCAGATGGCCAAGACAGCCGCGGTCCTCGAGCGGATGAAGCAGGAGGGCATTCCCTACGTATCGGTGATGACCGACCCGGTGTTCGGCGGTGTTTCTGCCAGTCTGGCGATGCTTGGCGATCTCAATATCGCAGAGCCCCACGCGCTGATCGGGTTTGCCGGCCCTCGGGTCATTGAGCAGACGGTTCGTGAGAAGTTGCCGGAAGGTTTTCAGCGCAGCGAATTTCTGCTTGAGCATGGCGCGATCGACATGATTCTGCACCGGCACCAGATGCGCGAGCGTATTGCCGCCCTGCTGGCAAAGCTTGAGGGCCTTGAGCAAACCGCCAAAGAGCAGCCTATCGAATTCGAGGTCTCCGAAAAACCGGAATCCGATGTCCCCACCGAGTGAACCCCCGGCCCGGTCGCTGTCGGCACCGGGCCGCAGTGCCTCCCTTGACGACTGGCTGGGTTACCTTGAATCCATCCATCCGGCGGAAATTGACCTGGGCCTTGACCGGGTATTGGTTGTCTTCAGGCGACTTTTTCGCACTAATCCGCAGGTCCGTATCGTCACGGTTGGCGGAACCAATGGCAAGGGCAGCACAGTCGTCGCTCTTGAAAAGCTGCTGGCCAGTGCCGGCAGAACAGTCGGTGCCTATACATCGCCCCACCTGCAGCGCTACAACGAGCGGGTACGCATCAACGGTACCGAGGTTTGTGACCAGACCCTGGTTGACGCCTTCGACACGGTAGAGGCAGCCCGGGGTTCGACCACACTGACCTATTTTGAATTCGGCACCCTTGCGGCATTTGTTGTTTTCAGTGAGTCGGGTGTTGAGGACTGGGTTCTGGAAGTGGGTCTGGGAGGACGCCTGGATGCGGTCAATGTTCTGGACGCAGACCTTGCCATCATAACCTCGGTCGATATCGACCACGTCAGTTTCCTGGGCGATAACCGCGAGAGCATCGGCTTCGAGAAGGCCGGAATATTGCGCCCCAACCGACCCGCCATCTTCGCAGATGTTGACCCTCCAAGGTCTGTCCTGCAGCAGGCGAAGGCGCAGGGTGTCCGCCTGTTACGGCCCGGAGATGGCTACCAGATCGCGCAGTCAGCGGACAACAGGCCCGGGAGCTGGCTGCAGATTGACGACGACCCCACTGTCATCAGCTTGCCGGATCTGGGGTTGCCGGTGCAAAGCCTGGCTGCAGCCGTGGTCGCCATCCGCAGGCTGGAGCCCGGGCTGTCGGAGGAGGTGATAGCAGAGGCGCTTGGTGATCTGATCCTGCCGGGACGGTTCGAACAGTTGCGCAGGGAACCACTGATCATCGCCGATGTCGGCCACAACCCCCATGCGGCACGCTGGCTGTGCTCAAGGATCGGGGCTGTCCGACAGCCGGGGCAAAGGCTTCTCGCCATTTACGGTGCGCTGGCAGACAAGGACGTGGAGGGCGTTGTCGGTGCCATGTCGGGACAGGTGGACCAGTGGTTTTTTACCGCTCTCGATGTGCCCCGGGGTCTGAATTGCAGCGAATTGACACAAAGAGCCGGCGTGGTGGCGGAAGCGGGGATCTGCGGTTGCTCCGGCTCTGTGCAAGAGGCCCTCTGCGCTGCGCTTGCCATGGCCCGCGAGAATGACATTGTGTTGATTTTCGGGTCTTTTTTCACGGTAGCCGCAGCCCGGGATGCGCTTTTATAGCGCAACCCTGAACCCGGCCTGCGGAATTTTTGAGTTAAACGACAGTGGCGGTTAGTATCAGCGGTCAGGCACTGGCTGAAACCGGCAAGAACAGGGGAAACTGAACGTGAACGGACTGAAGCAGCGTATCATCGGCGCACTGGTACTGGTCTCTCTGGCCGTGATATTTGTGCCCATGATGTTCGACGAGCCGCACTCGGAGCGCGAAACCACGACCATCCAGATCCCCGAAGAGCCGCCATTTCCGGAAGTGGAAATGCCCGAACCAGAGACCACGAAAGTTCCCCCGTACCGTATCGAGGAAACCGCGCCGGCCGGCCCGGATGATTCGGTGGCAGAGGCCCCGGAACCTCCTGACACCACCGAGTCGTCCGCCGCCGCTGGCGCATCACAATCTGAACCCTCTGCGCAGACTGAGCCCGGGGCTGCGGAGTTTACCCGTTCCCTGGAAGGGGCATGGGTTGTCCAGTTGGGCAGTTTTGGCAGCGCTGACAACGCCAGACGGCTGAGGGAAAAGGTAAGGGAAAAGGGTTACAGCTCCCATCTGCAGAGCGTTATCCGCGGAGACACCGAGCTTACCCGGGTATTCAGCGGCCCCTTTGCTGAAAAAGCCGAAGCCGAAAAAGCCAAGCAGGCTCTGGACAAGGCTTTTGGCCTCAACAGTCTGGTCACGTCGGGCGGGAAGTGACCGGTCTGTTGTGGTAATGATCCTGCCGAAAACGATACTGTTCGCAAAAGTGCGGTTTGGTCAGGTAACGTTTCCTGATAGACTTCGTGCTTCTTTATTTTCACCGGATATCCCATGGTAGCGCTGATCTGGATCGACTGGGTCATCATAGCCCTTATAGCGGTATCCACGCTTGTCAGTCTGAAGCGGGGCTTCATTAAAGAAGCACTGTCACTGGTGACCTGGGTTGGCGCTTTCATTCTGGCCCGGACTTTTCATCCGCAAATGCAGTCTCTTCTTGAAGGCACGGTTGAAACACCGCTTGTGCGATTGATTGCGGCGTTTGCCATCCTTTTCTTCAGTACTCTGATCGTCGGAGCGTTGATCAACAACATGATCGGGCACCTTGTGCGGGTGACCGGTCTATCGGCAACGGACCGGGTGCTGGGGATGGGATTCGGGCTGTTGCGCGGACTGGTGGTGGTGGTTGTAGCCATTGCGTTCACCCGGTACACGCCGCTGTCCGAAGATACCTGGTGGCGAACATCGGTGATGATTAACCACCTGGCGGTGGTGGAGGACTGGTCCAGAAGAACCCTTGGTGACGAATTTGCCCGGTTTCTTGGCCCGGCTGGAGGGAGCACGGAGATTCCCGATCTGCAAACGGACGACGCGGTGACGCCTGCGTCTGCGTCCGGTTAATTTTCAGTACAAACGCCTGGGAGTATACCTTAGCCATGTGTGGCATTGTCGGCATAGTCAGCACCTCTAACGTCAATCAGTCGCTTTACGATGCGCTGACGGTTCTTCAGCACCGGGGGCAGGACGCGGCCGGTATCGTGACCTTTCAGAACGAGCGTTTCTATCTGCGCAAAGACAATGGTCTTGTGCGGGACGTATTCCGTACCCGGCACATGCACCGCCTGGTAGGCAACGTGGGTATTGGTCACGTGCGCTATCCCACAGCCGGCAGTTCAAGCTCTGCCGAAGCCCAACCTTTCTATGTCAACAGCCCCTATGGCATTACCCTGGCGCACAACGGTAACCTGACCAACGCCGACGAACTCAGCCGTGACCTGTTCCGCACGGACCTCAGGCATATCAATACCAACTCGGACTCCGAGGTGCTGCTGAACGTTTTCGCCCATGAGCTTCAGAAGCTGGGCAAGCTCGACCCGACCAAGGACGACATTTTTGCGGCGGTCCGTGCTGTTCACCAGCGTTGCAAGGGTGCCTATGCGGTAATTGCCATGATTACCGGCTATGGCATTGTCGGTTTCCGGGACCCGAACGGTATCCGCCCGGCCTGTTACGGGGTGCGGCATACCGAAAATGGCAATGAGTACATGATTGCCTCCGAGAGCGTTGCCCTCAGTGCGGCAGGCTGCAAGCTGGTTCGCGACATTGCGCCGGGCGAGGCGGTCTACATTGAAACAGACGGGACTCTCTACACCCAACAGTGTGCGGACGATCCCCATCTGTTTCCCTGCATTTTCGAGCACGTCTATTTTGCCCGGCCGGATTCGATCATTGATGATGTATCGGTTTACAAGGCGCGTCTGCGCATGGGCGAGACCCTGGCCGAGAAGGTGCTGAGAGAAAATCCCGACCATGATATCGACGTGGTCATTCCCATTCCTGATACCAGCCGGACCTCGGCCATGCAGATGGCTCACCGGCTGGGGGTCAAATTCCGGGAAGGTTTCATCAAGAACCGCTATATCGGCCGCACCTTTATCATGCCTGGTCAGAAAATGCGGAAGAAGTCCGTGCGCCAGAAGCTGAATCCCATTGATCTTGAATTCCGCGGCAAGAACGTGATGCTGGTAGATGATTCCATCGTGCGGGGTACTACCTGCAAGGAAATCGTCCAGATGGCCCGGGATGCGGGCGCAAGCAAGGTCTATTTTGCGTCAGCCGCGCCACCCGTTCGCTATCCCAACGTCTATGGTATCGACATGCCCTCGGTGAATGAGCTGATTGCCCACAACCAGAGCGTTGAGCAGATTGGCAAGACCATTGGCGCAGACTGGCTGCTGTATCAGGACCTGGAAGACCTGATTGCCTGTGTCAGTGATGTGAACCCCAACATCGAGGGCTGGGAATGCTCGGTGTTTACCGGTGATTATATCGCCGGCGATGTTGACGCTGCCTACCTTGACAAGCTCGAAGCCGCAAGAAATGACGGGCAGCGCTTTAATCCGGGCACTGTGGATTCCTGCGACAATGGTATTATTGATCTCTACAACGATGAAGACTGAATCATGACCCACTATCGCGACCAGCATGTTCTGATTCCCGAATCGGATCTTGAGGGCATGTCCGTGGATACGCTTGCGGTCAGGGCCGGGCAGATCCGCACCGGTGAGCTGGAGCACAGCGACGCCATTTTTCCCACCTCCAGTTTCGTTTACGGCAGCGCCGCCCAGGCCGCCGCGCGGTTTGGCGGTGACGAGCCGGGCAATATCTACAGCCGCTTTACCAATCCCACGGTGCAGGCATTTGAAGCAAGGCTGGCCGCCATGGAAGGCGGCGAAAGGGCCGTGGCAACCGCCTCCGGTATGTCGGCGATACTGGCGACCTGCATGGCGCTGCTGAAATCCGGCGATCACGTTATCTGCTCACGGGGTGTGTTCGGTACCACCAATGTGCTGTTTCAGAAATATCTGGCACGGTTCGGCGTGGATACCTCTTTTGTCAGGCTGACAGATCACCACCAGTGGCAAGCGGCAATCCGGCCGGAAACCCGGATGATCTTTATAGAAACGCCGTCCAACCCGCTTTGTGAAGTGGCGGACATGGCAACACTGGCGGATCTTGCCCACCGCAATGACGCCCTGTTTGTGGTGGATAACTGCTTCTGCACACCGGTATTGCAGCGGCCACTGGAGCAGGGCGCCGATCTTGTTATTCACTCGGCGACCAAGTATCTGGACGGCCAGGGCCGCTGTGTCGGGGGCGCGGTTGTCGGCTCTGCAAAAATGCTGGAGGAAATCTACGGATTCCTGCGCTCCGCCGGCCCTACCATGAGCCCGTTCAACGCCTGGGTGTTCCAGAAGGGACTGGAAACCTTACCAATCCGTATGCGCGCCCACTGTGATAATGCGCTAGAGTTGGCGACCTGGCTGCAAACGCAGGATGCGGTGGAAGAGATACATTACGCCGGACTGACCAGCCACCCCCAGCACGCTCTGGCCAGAAAACAGCAGAGCGGTTTTGGCGGAGTGCTGTCATTCCGGCTCAGGGGCGGCCGGGAACAGGCCTGGGCTTTTATTGACGCCACCCGGATGATTTCCATAACAGCCAACCTGGGCGATGTAAAAACCACCATCACCCATCCTGCAACCACTACCCACGGCCGGCTGTCAGAAGAAGACAAGCAACAGGCCGGGATTACCGAAAATCTGTTGCGGATTTCGGTCGGGATTGAAGCTGTTGCTGACCTCAAAACCGATCTTCAGAGAGGCTTCGAGGTGCTCGAAAATCATCGTCAAAGAACCGTCTGAGCATTCATGGCCGAGAGCGAAAAAGCGAAGAAAAATCAGGAAAAATCTGCGCGACAGAACCAGAAGCAGGAAAAGTTCCGCCGGTTTGTGGCGCAGGGCATGCGGGAAGGTGCTGTTATCGCGCTGGTCGCACTCTGTATTTACCTTGGTATGGCGCTGGGGACCTTCAGTGCGACCGACCCCGGGTGGGCATCCATCGGCCACGAAACCACTGTGCAGAACCATGCAGGGCGCTCTGGTGCCTGGCTTGCCAGCCTGCTGCGTGATTTTTTCGGTGACGTGGCCTTTCTGTTCCCGGTCATGGTGGCCGGCTATGCGCTGATGCTCATCCGGCTGCGCAGCCAGCCAATTGATCCTCATATTCCGTTGTTTCTGGTGCGCTTCGGCGGCTTCCTGCTGATCTTGTTATCGGCGACCAGCCTGTTGTCCCTGTACTCGGTATTCGGTCTGGGGGTGTCATCAGGCGGAGTTCTGGGCGCCGCGGTTTCCGAAGCCATGGTGAGATTCTTTAATCTTCCGGCCACCACGCTGTTGCTGATCGCCATTTTTCTGTTTGCCCTCACCGTCAGCACCGGGTTGTCCTGGTTCTGGCTGATGGACAGGATCGGCGCAGCGACGCTCAGGCTGGGTACCGGCATCGCGGATTTTTTCCGCAAAGCCGGCAGAGGCAAGCCAGACGACCACAAACAGTCTGCTAACCGGCCGGCACCGAAAGCCACTATGGCCGTTGAGCCACCCATAGTCAGCGACGAGCTGACCCACTACCCGGGCGCGGACAGCAGCCGCAAAAAACTGCCCTGGTGGAAAAAACTGATGCCCGGTTCCGGCACCGCAGCCGCAACTGCCCGCAAACAGCGGGTAGAGCCGGGCATTGACGGTCGCGCGCCCGGGGCCCTGGACGATCAGCCACGCCTGGAAAGTTTCAGTTCCCGAGAAACTGAAGCGCCCCGGCAGCCCGGCGTCGTGCCATCGGCTGCAACAGACAGCAAACCGGCAAAATCCCTGAAAATTTCGCCGTTCAAGCGGGATGAGCCGGGGAAGACCAGCAAAGCGACCGGAAAACAGGGCTCGCTGCTGGAAGATATCGAGAGCCCGCTGCCACCCATTTCCCTGCTGGATCCGCCGGAACAGCGCAAGGAAAAGGGGTATTCGGAAGAGTCCCTGCAACACATGTCGCGCCTGGTGGAAGAAAAACTCGCTGACTTCGGGGTGACAGTTGAAGTGGTTGAGGTAAACCCCGGCCCGGTCATTACCCGCTTTGAAATCAAGCCGGCAGCGGGAGTGAAAGTCAGCAAGATCTCCAATCTGGCGAAGGATCTGGCCCGGTCTCTGGCCGTGCTCAGTGTGCGGGTGGTGGAAGTCATTCCGGGCAAGTCGGTGGTTGGCATCGAGATTCCCAATGAGGAGCGGGAAATGGTCCGGCTCAGTGAAGTGCTGAGCGCCAAGGTCTTCCAGGAATCATCTTCGGCACTGACCATGGCGCTCGGCAACGACATCGGTGGCAATCCGATGGTGGCCAATCTCTCCAAGATGCCGCACCTGCTTGTTGCCGGTACGACCGGCTCCGGCAAGTCGGTGGGTGTGAACGCCATGATTCTGAGCATTCTGCTGAAGGCCACGCCGGAGGAAGTCCGCTTCATCATGGTAGACCCCAAGATGCTCGAACTGAGCATCTACGATGGCATACCCCACCTGCTGGCTCCGGTGGTCACCGACATGAAAGACGCAGCCAATGCCCTGCGCTGGTGTGTGGCGGAAATGGAGCGGCGTTACCGGCTGCTGGCCAGCCTGGGGGTAAGAAACCTGGCGGGTTACAACCGCAAGATCCGGGATGCGGCTGCTGCAGGAGAGCCGCTTCTGGATCCGACCTGGAAGCCGGACGAGTATCTGGCCAGTGATGAGCAGGAACGCCCGGAACTGGATACCCTGCCGTTTATCGTGGTGGTGATTGACGAGTTTGCCGACATGATGATGATTGTCGGCAAGAAAGTGGAGGAACTGATTGCCCGCATAGCCCAGAAGGCACGGGCGGCGGGTATCCACCTGATTCTGGCGACGCAGCGGCCATCGGTCGATGTCATTACCGGGCTTATCAAGGCAAACATCCCCACCCGGATGTCCTTCCAGGTGTCGTCCAAGATCGATTCGCGCACCGTACTGGACCAGGGTGGTGCGGAACAGCTTCTCGGCCATGGTGATATGTTGTATCTGCCACCCGGATCAGGCCTGCCGGTGCGGGTGCATGGTGCCTTTGTCGACGATGATGAGGTCCATCGTGTGGTGAAAGCCTGGAAGGCCCGCGGTGAACCTGTCTATGTGGACGACGTGCTTAACGGCGCCGAGGGCGAGAGCCTGCCCGGCGTCCCCAGCCTGGGTGACGGCGGTGGCGACAGCGAAGGGGATGCCTTGTTTGATGAGGCTGTGGCGTTTGTCACCGAGGGCCGTCGCGTTTCGATTTCATCAGTCCAGCGAAAATTCAAGATCGGATACAACCGGGCCGCCAATCTGGTCGAAGCCATGGAGGCCTCGGGTGTAGTCAGCGCCGCTGGCAATAATGGCGCTCGTGAAGTTCTGGCGGCACCGCCCCCAAGAGACTAGGAGATTATCTGTGAAAGCAAGTCTGAAGCGCTTTGGTTCCCTGCCGGCACTGCTGGTGCTATGTCTGTTTCCGGCAGCGGTTGTGAACGCCCAGCAAAGCATTGACAGCGCGGCATCAGAGTTGGCTGGCCTGCTCCAGAGCTATCAATCCTTTGCAGCCTCGTTCGTCCAGATTGTGGTTAACGAAAATGGTGGCCAGGTGCAGGAAAGTCGCGGCCAGCTGAAGGCGAAACGGCCGGGTCTTTTCTATTGGGAAACCACCTCACCCCATTCCCAGTTCATAGCCAGCGACGGCAGCCATGTCGAGGTTTACGATCCGGACCTGGAGCAGGTAACCGTTCACAAACTGGATGACCGGGTTGCCACCACCCCGGCCCTGTTGTTGAGCGGGGAAGTGGAGAACCTGGATGAAAGCTATCGTATATCCGGCCGTATACTCGGTGGAAAAACCCGCGAGTTTACCCTTGAGCCCCGGGCCGAGGATTCACTGTTCGTGTCGCTGCGGCTGACATTTCACGGTGACGAACTTCAGGAAATGCGCATGCAGGACTCGCTGGGCCAGTTGAGTGTGCTGAGTTTCCAGGATATCCGGGTCAATGGCGCTGTGCCCGACACGGCCTTCTCGCTGGAATACCCGGACACCGTTGATGTGATCCGGGACGGCGCCTGATGCAGGAAAGCCTGTTCCAAGCCACCCCCGGCTTCCAGCCGCTGGCGGCGCGGATGCGCCCGGACAGTCTTGATGAGTATGTTGGCCAGAGCCACCTTGTGGGACCGGGAAAGCCCTTGCGGCGGGCCGTGGAGCAGCGCCAGCTTCACTCCATGATTCTGTGGGGGCCACCCGGCGTTGGCAAGACCACGTTTGCCCGGCTGCTTGCCAACCTCAGTGAGCTGAGTTTCGAGACGTTGTCCGCGGTTCTCAGTGGCGTCAGGGATATCCGTGCCGTGGTTGACCGGGCGAAGGACCGAAAGCATTCCCAGGGCAGGGATACGCTGCTGTTCGTGGATGAAGTCCATCGCTTCAATAAAAGCCAGCAGGATGCGTTCCTGCCCCATATTGAAGATGGCACCTTTATTTTTGTCGGCGCCACTACTGAAAATCCGTCTTTCGAACTGAACAGCGCGCTGTTGTCGCGAACGCGGGTTTACGTTCTCAAAAACCTGACCGACACTGAACTGATTGAACTCCTTGACCGGGCGATTGCGTCCGCACAGGGCCTGAAAGGCGAGATCCGGGTCGATCATCATGTGCTGGCAATGGTTGCTGCGGCTGCCGGCGGTGATGCCCGCCGCGCGCTGAATATCCTTGAGGTGGCGACGGATCTCGCTGAACCGGACCCGGATGGCCATGAGCGGATATCCCCGGAACACCTTGAGCAGGTGCTGCAGACCAGCCTGCGGCGGTTCGACAAGGGCGGAGATGTTTTCTACGATCAGATTTCGGCGCTGCACAAAGCCGTCAGGGGCTCGGATCCGGATGGGTCCCTCTATTGGCTGTGCCGGATGCTGGATGGCGGCTGTGATCCGCTTTATGTGGCACGGCGCCTGGCCCGTATCGCCAGTGAGGATATTGGCAACGCCGACCCCAGGGCCCTGCAACTGGCCATGGATGCCTGGGAGGCCCAGGAGCGCCTGGGTTCCCCGGAAGGTGAGCTGGCCCTGGCGCAGGCCGTTACCTATCTGGCAATGGCGCCAAAAAGTAACGCTGTCTATAACGCTTTCAATCAGTGTATGGCGGATATCCGCAGCGATCCGGACCATGAAGTACCGGTGCATCTGCGCAATGCGCCCACCGCTCTGCTGAAAAGCATGGGCCATGGTAACGAATACCGCTATGCCCACGACGAGCCAGAGGGTTTTGCGGCCGGGGAGTCCTACCTGCCGGAAGCCATTCATCAGCGTCGTTACTATCAGCCGCTGCCACGGGGCCTGGAAATAAAACTGGCTGAAAAACGTGAGCGTCTGGACGAAAAAAACCGGAACAGCCCGCAAAAACGCTATCACCGGGACTGAAACCCGACCGTCTCCGCGCCCGGCTGTGGCCAGAGGCCCCGTCAGAGGTATAATGCGCCATCTGAATACCTGTCATCAGACCGGATTCCCATCAGAAACGACCAATTCAGGATAATCATGCTCGATCCCAAACTTGTTCGCTCGCAGACTGAAGATATTGCCCGTCGATTGCAGGTCAAGGGCTTCACCTTTGACCGGGCCACCTTTGACCAGCTGGAGGAGCGTCGCCGGGCGCTCCAGGTCAAGACCGAAAATCTCCAGGGTGAACAGAACCGTCGCTCCAGATCGATCGGTAAAGCCAAGGCCGCGGGCGAGGATATCCAGCCGTTGCTGGATGAAGTCGAGCAACTGAAAGCTGAACGGTCAGCGGCAGAGGACGAGCTCAGGATTCTCCAGGAAGAGCTGAACGGATTCCTGGCCAACATACCCAATGTGCCGGATGGAGGTGTGCCCGAGGGCGACAGCGAAGACGACAACGTGCAGGTCCGGGTCTGGGGCGAGCCCGGCTCCTTTGCCTTCGAACCCAAAGATCATGTGGCTCTGGGCGAGCAACTGGGTGGACTGGATTTTGAAACGGCGACACGCCTTGCCCACTCCCGCTTTGCCGTCATGCGTGGTCCGGTGGCCAGGCTGCATCGTGCCCTTACCCAGTTCATGCTCAACCTGCATACCGAGGAGCATGGATATACCGAGACTTATGTCCCCTATCTGGTAAATCCCGACGCGCTTTATGGCACCGGTCAGTTGCCCAAATTTGAAGAAGACCTGTTCCGGATGGCCGGCGATAACCCGCTTTACCTGATTCCCACGGCAGAGGTGCCGCTGACCAACCTGATCAGTGACACGATTCTCGCCGCAGAAGAGCTGCCGCTCAAACTGGTTGCCCATACCCCCTGTTTCCGCAGTGAAGCCGGGTCTTACGGCCGTGACACCCGCGGCATGATCCGTCAGCATCAGTTCGACAAGGTGGAACTGGTCCAGATTGTTCGTGGGGAAGACTCAGAGGCGGCACTTGAGGCGCTGACGGGCCATGCTGAAAAGGTTCTGCAACTGCTTGAGCTGCCGTATCGGCTGGTGGATCTGTGCGGCGGAGACATGGGCTTTGCCGCTGCCCGCACCTATGACCTGGAAGTCTGGCTGCCGGGGCAGGGCAGGTATCGGGAAATTTCTTCCTGCTCCAACGCCCGCGACTTTCAGGCACGCCGGATGCATGCAAGATGGCGTAACCCGGAAACCAGAAAGCCGGAGCCGGTCCATACCCTGAACGGATCCGGTCTCGCGGTGGGCAGGGCACTGATCGCAGTGCTTGAGAATTACCAGCAGCAGGACGGCAGCGTTGTGGTGCCGGAAGTTCTGAAACCTTATATGGGGGGCGTGGAAAAAATCCAATGAGTCACACCGCCAGTGATGCCCCATGGAAGAGCATCAGCGCCAGACCCGCACCGAGCCGATACAGCAAGAACCCGGTCACCGGTAACCCGAACAGCTCCACGGGGGAAGTGGCGCTGGTCGGCGCCGGTCCCGGTGACCCGGAACTGCTGACGCTCAAGGCATGGCGTCTGATCCGTTCCGCAGAGGTGGTGTTGTACGACCGTCTGGTGTCGCCGGAAATCCTTTCCCTCATTCCGGAAACCGCTGAACGGATACATGTGGGAAAGCAGCGCGCCAACCACACACTGCCCCAGGACCAGATCAATAACCGGCTGGTGAAACTTGCCCTTGCGGGCAAAACCGTGGTGCGGTTAAAAGGCGGTGACCCGTTCATTTTTGGTCGCGGCGGTGAAGAAATCGAGACTCTCGCGGCTGCCGGAGTAAGGTTTCAGGTGGTGCCCGGTATTACTGCCGCCTCCGGCTGTGCTGCCTACGCCGGCATTCCCCTTACTCACCGCGATCATGCCCAGTCTGTGCGGTTCATCACCGGTCACCTCAAGAACGACACCGCTGACCTGCCGTGGAAAGACTTCGTGCAGAACAATCAGACCCTGGTGTTCTACATGGGGCTGGTCGGACTGCCGGTCATTTGCCGGCAGCTGATTGCCAACGGCATGGACGCTGATATGCCGGTGGCTCTGGTTTCACGGGGGACAACGCCTGAGCAGATCGTGGTGGCCGCGACCCTGTCGACCATTGTCGGGCAGGTTGACAGTCAGGCCGTCTCACCGCCAACACTGGTAATCATCGGCCATGTTGTAGCGCTGAGAAGCCGCCTCGACTGGTTTGCCAGCGTGCCGTTGCAACC